>JGI24820J26691_1000113_pt1 | contig 20775 bp, 22 predicted proteins | sample METZYME_5_50m_FD_26691 | JGI IMG/M metagenome (IMG submission 26691) | reverse complement strand
ATAATTAGAATCAAGCCCCGTTGGGTTTTTGTTTAATCTGTTGGTGCCATAAAACCACAAGGCTAATGGGACTAATACCAATAGTGTCATAAAGACTCGATAAAAGGGTAGATTCCAAAGTTCTCTAGTAAATAAAAGAGTTGATCCCGCAGTAAAGAGCATCAAAAGCCAACTCAATCCGTACACACCTACTAGGGAAGCAGTTTGGAGAATAGAATCTGAAAAAGTGAGCATATAAGCGGGTAAATTCCATGGAAAACCAGTAAATAGATGACCTCGGAGATACTCGCTTAGTGTCCAAAGTGTTGAGGCTAATATAGGGAACCAAAAAGGTGGGAGTAGGATTTTACACAAAATGGGTATGATCAACGATGGTATAATGGCTAAAAGCGCAGGAATACCCATTAAAGAAAATGGCATGAGCCACGCNAATTGTTCACTATCAATCAGTAAAGCGTTAGANATCCATTGAAGACCAAATAAATGATATCCAAAGCTAAAAACCCAAACAATTAAGACACCCTTTTTAATTGGTTTTTGTTCGGTAAATTAAAAGGAAAAGAACTGAGAAGCCAAATACCCCTATTGGAAAAGACCACGGAGGCAGCGCCGTAGCTGAGAACAAACCAGCCAAAAAAGCTAATACAGGAAAACGCCAGCTAAAGGTGAGCAACGACTTTAATAATGCAGCGTGTCCAAATGTCATATGGCTATCTCAAAAAGCGATATTTTTATTCACAAGACTAATTTTCAGCTGTCATTATTTCGTCAACACGTGGCCTAAGTATTCTAACAGTCTTCAATCGACGCGGGTCTGCTTCAAGAATCTCAAATTCCAAGCCGCTATTGTGACGGATCACTTCTCCTCTTTTTGCGATCCTTCCAGTAAGATAAAAAATAAGGCCGGCTATTGTATCAGCTTCGTCTTTCTCTTCGACACTTAGGATCGGACCAAAAAGATCCTCGAGGTTTTCAATTGTAGCGCGAGCGTTTGCCAAGGCACTACCGTCGGGTTGATTTAAAATTTTAGTAGTTTCCTCTACATCATGTTCATCGATTATTTCACCAACAATTTCTTCCACCAAATCTTCTATTGTTATCAAACCATCTATACCACCAAACTCATCCACAACTAAGGCTAGATGCCTACGAGTCATTCTCATTTCTTGAAGAAGATCTAGAGCTCTAATCGTGGGAGAAACAAAAAGGACTTCCCGTAGTAAATCAGATAAGGCGGTTTTTGTTGCTGAGTTGCTGTGAGCTAGTACATCCTTTATGTGCACCATGCCAAGGGTTTCATCAAGATTATTCCGGTAAACGGGCAATCTAGAGTGAGCAAGTTTCACCATTTCGGAAACCAGTTCGGGTATTGATGTTTTAACGTCGACAGCAGCGATATCTGCTCTGGGCACCATTACGTCCCAAGCGGTAATATCTCGTAGTCCTAATACGTTTCTAAGTAGCGTGCGCTCATGATTATCTTCATCTAGTGGATTGGATTCTTCTTCGATCAACTCTTCCAATGTATCTCTCACATTGGACGGTGTTGGAACTATGTTAAAGAATTGAAGAACCTTTTTGGCGGCTGTAAGCAATATTAAATCATCCTAGTTTCATACTCATCAGCAATATTATATCACAAATCAATTTGATTATCTCTTGTCACGTACTTTCAATTTCAATAATACCCTCGAGTATTACGTTCGAGATTCAGATGTTGTAAGGGTTTGGTACCCCCAATTTAAGGAGAATATCAACTTCTAAAGCCTCCATTTCCAGGGCTTCGATAGCAGTTTCATGATCAAAACCAATTAAATGAAGGCATCCATGGATCAACAAGTGTTTAACATGGTTTATGAAAGATATCTTTGATTGAGTACTTTCTCTCAGAACCGTTGTGAAGCTAAGCGCAATATCGCCGAGTAGTATATTCTTACCGTTTGAATGCTTATTTTCAGTTGTAAAAGACAAGACATTTGTTGTCCCCGCTTTATTTCTGTACAGTTTATTAAGCTCACTCATCTTTTCGTCGTCAGTCAGCAAAATGCTGACAATATTATTCCCGCTAGTAATTGATGCAATTTCGTGGTTTGAAAACGAGGAAATTGTTGTGTCGCAAATATCAACAATGTTTATTTCTTCACTGAGCCACTTGCAGGAATCGACATTGGTTTCGGTTGAGAATTTTCCAGTTTTTCTCATTATTTTATTCTGCGGGCACTTCATACAAGTGATTTCCCTCGCGTTTATCGTACTCATTTACAATTCGGGTTACCATGGGATGTCTAATGATGTCATTTCCAGAAAACCTGATAATCGAAATTCCAGATATTTTTTCTAAAACCTCGATAGCATCTTTTAAACCTGATTTAACATTTGGAGGTAAGTCGATTTGTGATAAATCACCTGTAACGCATACTCTAGAGTTTTCTCCCATTCGTGTCAGGAACATTTTCATTTGGGCAGGAGTAGTATTCTGTGCCTCATCTAGAATAACAAAAGAATTGGCTAAAGTCCTACCGCGCATAAAAGCGAGAGGGGCTATCTCAATTTGGCCATTCTCTATCATCCGTTCGACATTTTCACTTGGCATCATATCGAAAAGAGCATCATAAAGAGGGCGTAAATATGGATCTATTTTCTCCTTCATGTCGCCAGGCAAAAAACCAAGACGTTCGCCGGCCTCCACCGCAGGCCGCGATAATATTAGACGCTCTACTTGACGTTTTTTTAGCAAAGAAACCGCCACCGCGATTGCTAAATAAGTCTTACCTGTACCAGCTGGCCCAACCCCAAGCGAAACTTCTGATTTGAGAAGGGCTTTTACATATGTTTGTTGATTAGGGGATCGAGGAATTATCCGCCTTTTCCAAGTTTCTAGTCTGCTAAATTGACTATCAAAGCCCGTAAGATCTGGTTTTCCGTGCTCGTCTGTTGAGTTTAATATCCACTCTATTGCAGCATCGATGATTTCGAAGTCTAAAGAATCCTTTTCACCTCCTATATCTAGCTTTTTATACAACGTTTCTAGAGTTGCGATTGCTTGATTGACATTTTTTTCTGAGCCTTTAACTTCTATCTGATTTCCAAAACATCCAATAGAAACCTGAAGCTTTTGCTCTACACGAGCTATGTTTCGATCGTGATCGCCAAACAGTAGCGGCAGTATTTTGTAATTTGCAAATTCGATCTTAGCTTTTATCTTGCCACTTATCTTGGCGCTCAAGAATATGTCCCCTTTGATTCTATTTTAGCCGATTGTTGCATATCATAAACGTTATCGTCATCGACGATATCTCCGGATATTCCTTTTGAGAAACCGTCTAATATTCTTACTTTTTGAATGCTCCCTATAAATCGCTCATTTCCAGAGAAGTGGGCCGCCTGCATATACGGAGTTTTACCAACTAACTGTCCCTGTTTTCGACCGTGCTTTTCCACCAAAACAGTCTGGATCGTCCCAACTTTTTTTAAATTGAAGGCTAATTGTTGGGCATTTAGCAGTTGTTGTAGGCTCTCTAAACGATCAGATTTTATTTGCTCGTCGACTTCCCCTTTACCTGAGGCGGGAGTACCAGGGCGTGAGCTATATTTAAATGAGTAAGCTTGTGCAAACTCAATATCTGACACTAATCTTAATGTGTCCGCGAAATCGTCATCAGTTTCTCCGGGATAACCAACAATAAAATCCGAGGAAAATGCTATGTCTTCTCGTGCCTTTTTTAGCTTATCAATTATTTCTCTATAAAATGAAATATTATGCTTTCTATTCATATTATTTAGCATTGTGTTCGAGCCACTTTGAACTGGTAAATGTAGATATGGCATCAACTTAGGTACTTCGCCGTGAGCCGATATTAAATCGTCATCCATATCTTTTGGGTGGGAGGTCGTATACCTAATGCGCTCGAGACCATCTAGTTCTGCAAGTTCCCTTATTAAACGACCTAGTGTCCATTCTTTTCCATTAGAAGACACACCATGATATGCATTTACATTTTGCCCTAATAAAGTAATCTCTTTTAAGCCAGACTGCACTAGTTTTCCCGCCTCTTCTAATACCTGGCTGGCCGGTCGTGAAATTTCTGCGCCGCGGGTATAGGGGACTACGCAAAACGAACAGAACTTATTACAACCCTCCTGAATGGTCAAAAAAGAGTTTGCTGCACTGATCGAATCTGTCGATAATTCATCAAATTTCTCTTCGGTCGCGAACTCGGTCTCTATTATCCGGGAGCCTGCTATTAGGCTTAAATCTACTTTAAGTGCTTTGTTAACCATTTCCGGCAGCCGGTGATATGTTTGTGGGCCGAAGACTAGGTCAACAAATGGGGCTCTTTCTAAAATTTCTTCACCCTCTGCTTGCGCAACGCAGCCAGCTACTCCAATTAAAACCTTTCGTTTTTTCTCTGCGGCAGAAAGTTTAAGTTTTTTTAATCGCCCTAGTTCCGAAAATACTTTCTCGGTTGCTTTTTCCCTAATATGGCATGTGTTTAGAATTATCAGATCGGCGTGGTTCGGATTGTCAGTTTTTTTATAGCTCAGCGGCTGAAGCAGCTCGAACATGCGATTAGAGTCATAAACATTCATCTGGCACCCGTAGGTCTTGATGAACATGAACTTTTCAGATTTAAGGGTTGGGTTCTGGCCAGTTAGGGTCATTCCGGTCCATTTAAGCTGGGACGTGGCATCAAAACTTTTTAGCTTTCATAATATTTCGATTACGATAACTCTAACATTCGTTTAAACGAAGTCAAGTTGTGGGTCTATTGGTTAGGCTTTTCAAGTTCCAAGGCTATTATTCTTTGGCAGTGATTTGCTAATTGTTTGCGGTTATTGAACTTTACAGCTTTAATTGGTTCGTGAAAAACAAGCTTGATGGTTATTATGCCTATTGACAGGGATTGCCAAAGATGGGGAAGTAAATCCATATCACCGTACCAGGCGAGAAGAGGCTTACTTCGGCGATCCACCGGCAGTCCGTTGATTTTTTCATATCTTACAGTCAAAGGCTGAACTAATGCGTCTGCTTGCATTGGTGCCTCAAAAAGAGATGGTTTAAATGGTAGTACCTTCCTTCCATCACTGCTGGTTCCCTCTGGGAAAAGTATCAATCTCTCCGACTTAAATAATAGTTCCTCAATCATTCGTACTTGTTTTAAAGCTGAATTTGAGTGTCGGCAGATAAAAATTGTTCTTGTCAATTTTGCAAGAATACCAACCACAGGCCAAGTTGAAAGTTCTTGCTTTGCTATAAAACGACCTGGAACAATTGAACCTATAGCCACGATATCAAAGTAAGATATATGATTTGCGATGAAAAAAACTTTCTCAGTCTTGGCCGGCCTACCCTCAACTTTTATTCGAAGCCCAAGAATTAGAGAGGCTAATTTATGATGTAAAGCGGTTAAGAAGAAAGCTTTGGATGGAAAAAATGAAATAATAACTGCCTGAAAAGGTAGAAAAGAGATTGTAAGAAAAGAGTAGTTAAAAAGACGAAAAAAGGACAACCAATAAGGTTCAACTTTTCTGGTGAACGTTTTTCTACGTACTTTAAGATTATCAAATACATTTCTCATGAGATTTTAAATTTTCTCTCATAATGTGCCTTATACCTAGTAGGAAGATTAGCAGTTTTTACAATAATACAAACGTCAGTAGTATTAAATTGATGATCAACTACGGCTCCGTCTCCAACTTGAGCGCCGATTCGTAAGTATCCTTTTATCAAAGGTGGTAGTTCTTGGATGGCCAATCCTTTATTTTTAGTTTTAGCACCTTCACAATTCATCTTGATATAGCGTCCTGGTAAAGCGCATGGGCATATTGCCGCGGGCGCTTTGTGATAATTGCTCAAGTAGTCAAGCGATCTGCGGAAATTGTATGGGTTTGGGCTTGGGAAACTAGCGCAACCAAACATTAAGTCGATGTCATTGTAGAAAATATAAGATGCTATTCCTTGCCACATTAGCTGTAACGTTGCTTTAGTGCGGTATTTAACATCAACACAAGATCGCCCTAGTTCCAAAATCTTCCCGGGAAAATTTAGTAGCCTTGAGATATCAAATTCCTGCGCTGTGTAAAACGAATGTTGGCTTCCAAGATGGTGTGTTTGTAATAATCGGTACGTGCCTACAACGGCAGAAGAGAGCCCACTATAGAATGGTCCATGATTGTGTTGATCAAAAACAATCAAGTGATCAGCTTCTTGATCTCTTATATCAATATCTAGTTTACTCTTTGAAACAGCATGATCGGGCACGGCACCCATCTCTTCATAAAAAACTCGGTACCTAAGTCGCTGGGCTGCTTCAATCTCAAGTTCATTCTTGGCTAGTCGGACCTCTAAATTACCTATTGAGATAGAATTCATGTTTTTTCTTTTTACTGGATCGAGGCAGTCCGACACGATGGGTTTAAAAGCCTTGCTAGTTTGTATCAGTGGTACTCAAATTTTCAAATCTTCTCGAATATTTTTTAAGTCTCTAATCAAGTCAACCTTTTTGTAAAAAGTTATGTTCTAGGATTTTTTAAAGATCAGCGCATGCGATAATGGCTCACTATTAGCANATTNCACATGAAGTGAATTTTGTAATCGTTGTGTTTACTTTGTGAAGNTTTGGTTATCGGGTAACAGTGTTTTCCGATAGACTATAGCGTCTTCTGCTCCCGCTTTACCTCTTTTATAATATTTAGTTCGAGTGCCAACACGTCTAAAGCCGTGTTTTTTATAAAGAAGTGCTGCAGGCCGGTTTGATCTAGCTACCTCTAAAAATACGTCGATAGTTCCAGTCCCAGAAAGATGTCTCAAGGCGTTGTTCAAAAGAAATGCCCCTAAGCCGGTCCTTCTGGAAACTTTTCGAATAAAAACGAATAATAATTCCGCTTCATTGACAAGACCTTGGGCGATTATTATTCCTTCTAGCTGAAAAATATTTCCTCGTGTTTTTGTAATTAATGCATAAGTGATGTTATCCTTGGCATCCATCGATCCTCTTATACGCCCGTAACTCCAGCCAAGTTTGTTGGACAACGTGTTGCCATTTTTTGCTTTGAATAATATCCATTTTTTTAGAGAGTCATATGAGTGGAATGGACGATAGCGAGCTTTTTTATTGCTTCGGCTATCTAATACGAGGCACTGGATATTGTTATTTTTGATGCTGNAACAATTTAGAAAGTCGTTGGCAAGTTTTTTCCTTTGACTAAACTGNTANACGTNATATTTATCTANTTTGCGCGAAGTCATTTTTTTTTGGAATAGANATGTCTGGTTTTCTAAGATAATTGAGGTCCACTTGATAGGTGTATCCAAGGTTTGCGGTAGAGTTAAAAAGATCCCAATAATCTTTGGTGTTTGTTATATCCAATGCGTCGACACCCAGAAGATCTTCTGTGAATGCTAGGCCGTTAGGTTTAACTATCTCTTCTATTGCTTCAACAACTAAAACGCCTGCATCACCAGCTATCCTTACCGACTCACCTGGTTGGTAGAAACTTTGAAAACGGCCAACTATCTCAGAAATTGATAATGCTTGGCTTTCAATAATTTTAGTGCCACCTTTATCTCTGCATTCCAAGTACAGCTCGTTTCTTTTGCTCTCAATAACAATCAATAGGAGGTCAGCTAGNGGTAAATTTCTGTTACTCTGAACTCTACTTGCAATTGCATCAAAACATGATACACCAAACAACGGAATATTATTGGACAATGCTATAGCTTTTGCCGCTGCTAGACTAACTCGAAGCCCGGTAAACGATCCCGGGCCTGCTGTTACAGCAACGAAACGTAACTCTTCGAAACGAGTATTTGCTTCCTTCATGGTAGACTTAATCATCGGAACAATTGCTGAGGCGTGTCCTCTATCCATTGAAACGTAATTATGTCCTGTGACAACTTTATCTGTTGTAACGCATACTGAACATGCTGAACATGAAGAATCAATCAAGATAGCGTTCATTTTTTTAAAAATTCCTCTCAGCGAATATATCTAACATGCATAGCAACAAGAGTTTTAATCTTAATTAACGACATTCCTCTCATTTTTCGTTATATCTAAAATAAAACCGCGTCTTACAGGAAGTCTTTAGATGAATTTTCCCTTAAAATTATTAGTGGCTATATTTCTGAGTGCGTTACTAGAAATTAACTGTTCCAGCGTAACACTTGCAAGCTCGAAAAGTTCTTCTGCAGTAGTAGTTGTTTATCATAGATTCAACGAGCCTGCATTTGAATCGACCAGCATTAGGCTAGAGCAATTTAAAGCCCATCTTTCGGAATTAAAAAAAAACGAGTATAACGTAGTTCCTCTTCCTAAGATCGTGAACAGTATTAATTTGGGAAAAGATCTTCCAGATAGAACCATTGGTCTCAGTGTGGATGACGCTTTTCTTTCATTTTATGATGTAGCATGGCCCTTACTAAAAGCGGCAAAGATGCCTGTCACTCTATTTGTGTCAACAGATGTTGTTGATCGCCAAGCTCCCGGTTACATGACATGGGACCAGATAAGGGAAGTGCAAAAGGAAGGAGTAATTATTGGCAGTCAGACCAAGTCGCATAAACATTTGCCCCTTCTATCCCCGGGTGATGCGAAAATGGAAATTGATAAGGCTAATATTAGAATTGCTACTGAGCTGGGCAAAAAGCCCTCTTTGCTAGCCTATCCCTATGGAGAATATAGTTACCCTGTACGCCAGATGATTATAGATCGGGGCTTTGATGCAGCCTTTACCCAAAGCTCGGGCGTCATAAGTTCGCACCTAGATAGATTTGCTTTGCCTAGATTTGCTCTGAATGAGCGCTATGGTGGGATCGATCGGTTTAGATTAATAGTTAATGCATTGCCGATGATGGTAACTGACGTTTTACCAAAAGACCCTTTTCTAACTAAAAATCCACCAGCTTTCGGTTTTACTGTGGATCCCATCGTAGGGAGTTTGAACCGCTTAGCCTGCTTTGCCTCCAATCAAGGGAAATTATCTTTGGAGCGGCTAGGAAGGCGGGTAGAGGTACGATTAGCTTCCCCTTTCCGGGCGGGAAGGTCAAGAATCAACTGTACTATGCCGGGTTTGAAAGAAAGATGGAGATGGTTTGGGGTGCAATTCATTGTTCCATAGGGGGCTATTTTTTAAATTTAGTTTCGTAAACTTACTTCACGTAATTCGTTTGCAAGTAGTTCAAAATTTGTTAACTCATTGATTGAGATTATTTTTAAGACTTTCTCCACATAGTTTTTGCCCTCTTGCGAATAAGGGGAAAGATGCCTCGCTAATCGTGAACTAGCATTATTTACATATCGACCATTTTCAATGAATTTCAGGCGAGCTTTACGGAAACGTTCATAAAACGTGCTTGAATTCAAATTTTGTGCATAATTCGCTACAGAGTGACGTAAATTTTTAAAGGCCTTTACCGAATGCTTTTTTCCTGGCTCTCTTTTTGAGGGGGTGAGCCCACCCTTTTTCCAAGTCCACTGACCGAAAAGGGAATTTCCATCTAAAGCAAAGCGAGAGGTTCCCCAACCTGTTTCTATAGCGGCTTGCGCAATTGCGAGAGGGATAGGAAGGATATTTGCTCTCAGCAACAATTCATCAAACATTCTGTTGTTAAGAGTAGTTTTAGCATCATAATTCGGCAAAATCTTATAGTATATGAGTTGCTCCAGTATCCAATTTCTCTGATTATTTCTCAAATAAGGTATTCCTATTTTTTTTAAACTGGAAATCTGTTGCCTTTTTTTTTGAATGTGCCTGTTCCTATCGATTATCAGTGGGAGTAAAATTTTTATGAACAATTTCTTTCTAATCGATATATCAGACAATTTCNGNAGGTCGTGAGGTAGCTGCCAAAAAATCAAATTGGGCACNAACGANTCTTCCGACTTGATTTTGTTCAAATCAAAGTCGAACGAACCTAAAAAGTTTGTGAGTGNTAGTTGCGCGTCTTTTTCACCAATTTCTAGGTCTTTNCGTGAACCTTGGTCATCAAAACTCAGTGTGTTTCGGGTAGGTNCTGGGTTTTCTGAAAAGCGGAGTTGCAGATCGAACAGTTTTGAGGGAATAAATATGCCAACCAACGCGTTTGCAGCTAATAAAAATGTTGTAATAGCAATTAGATACAAGNTTATTTTTTTGCGTTGCATTCNAATGCGCGTTCTTCTCTTAAGTTTTAACAAAAAAGGTTATTTTTTTATGTGCTACTTAAAAGAAGTTCTACAACTCAGATTGTCTCACCTCTTTTACCTCTGGGATGTAGTGCCGAAGTAGATTTTCCACACCCATTTTTAGAGTGGCTGATGAGCTTGGACATCCTGCACACGCTCCACGCATCTGCAAAGTCACAATACCATCTGTAAAGTCCTCAAAAACAATGTCGCCGCCATCTTGTGCAACTGCGGGGCGCACTCTGGTATACAATAGTTCTTTGATTTGGCTTACTATGTCATCGTCTTCGTGAACACCGGCTTCGCTAATACCATCTGTTTGGCTTTCCAAAACTATGGGGCGTTTAGCAGTAAAATGCTCCATGATTGCACCTAATAAGCTAGGTTTCATTAACGCCCACTCTCTTGAGCCATCTTTCGTAATCGCGATAAAATCTTCGCTTAAAAAAACTCCAATCACCCCATCAATCTGGAAAAGAATTTGAGCCAAAGGTGAGTTTCCCGCGTCTTCCAACGAACGAAACTCTAGATTTTTTCCCGGTAAAACGGGCTGACCGGGTAAAAATTTTAGGGTTGATGGGTTAGGTGTTTCTTCTGTCTGTATAAACATCTTTTACTCCCTCTTCTTTAAAGCTGCCAGCCTATCTATTAAAAGGTCTCAAAGCTCCAAATTTTAAAAATAAGCAAATAAATCTCAGGGTTTTAGGAACCCAACGATTTCTTTAGCTTCACTAACAATCGGTTCCGCTATTTTTCTAGCCTTAGTCGCCCCATCGTTTAAAATATTATCAACTTCGTCGGGATAATTCATTAAGCGTTGCATTTCTTTTCCTATTGGCCCCATGGTTTCTACCGCTAGTTCCGCAAGACATTTCTTAAAATCGCCAAAACCTTGCCCTGCAAACTCTGAAACCACGCTTGCCTCACTCTTTTCAGATAATGCAGCAAATATAGTAATCAAGTTCAGGGCTTCAGGCCGCGTCTCCAGTTCATGTAGCGATTCTGGGAGTGGATAAGGATCTGTTTTAGCCTTCTTTATTTTTTGAGCAATAGCATCAGGGCCATCCGTCATATTTATCCGTGAGTAGTCCGAAGGATCCGATTTGCTCATCTTCTTTGTTCCGTCGCGTAGGCTCATTATTCTAGCAGCTGCTTTTTGAATTCTGGCTTCAGGCAACGGGAAAAAGTCAACTTCAAACATCGAGTTAAAAGCTTGAGCGATGTCTCGGCAAAGTTCGATATGTTGTTTCTGGTCCTCTCCGACAGGTACGTCGGTAGCCTTGTAAGCTAATATATCAGCAGCCTGGAGCACAGGGTATGTATAAAGACCAACAAACGCGCCATCACGATCGTTTCCGGCTTTCTCTTTAAATTGCGTCATTCTGTTAAGCCATCCTAGGCGGGCAACGCAATTAAATAGCCATGCTAGTTCAGCGTGTTCGGGAACCTGACTCTGATTAAAAATAATGCATTTCTTAGGGTTCACCCCCCCTGCAATCACTCCGGCAGCAACTTCACGAGTAGCAGTTCGCATCGCCAATGGATCCTGAGGCAGAGTAATGGCGTGCAAGTCTACAACGCAAAAAATGCATTCATATTCATTTTGCATTTTTGCCCAATTTCTTATTGCGCCGAGGTAATTACCAAGTTGCAAATTACCCGATGGTTGGATGCCTGAGAAAATTCGCTTCATCAAGTTGTTCCCTTCGACAACTCACTCGATTAGCCTGCATAACACTTATTGGTCAAGGTTTTAAGTGATTAAAAATGTTATTGGTTGTTTTTCACCCATGACTTTATTTCTTGACGGACATCGGAAAGTCGTACTACGCGAAACAAAAATACTGGGATAACATACAAAAATAATCCGAACACAATTAGCGCAGTTAATGATAATATATCCCAACTTTTTGAGGCAAATATCGAATCTCCCACGAATTCTCTCAACCCAAGTAAACCCATACCCATAACTGCAGATGCCATAAAAATCCGGGCTAACTTAATATGTGTTTTCTTACTGTGTTGATGAAGCCCTTTTTGTTTCAATATAAAGGTAAGGATCGCAGCGTTCAGCCAAGCAGTTATTGAAGTAGCTAAGGCCAACCCAGCGTGTGCCAAATACTGCATCAATATTATGTTGAGAACAAGATTGGCGAGAACCATGAAACTCGCAACCTTCACAGGAGTGAGGGTGTCATAACGCGCGAAAAAACTTGGCTGTAAAACCTTTATTATTATGAATGCAGGTAGTCCTATTGCATAATAAAATAATGTTTGTGCTGTTGCATCAACAGCCGCAGGGGAAAACGCACCGCGTTCAAATAATGTACTGATGATGGGCTGTGACAATACCAAGAGCCCTATAGCAGCGGGAAGGGCAAGAACCATCCCAAATTCTAAGGCGTGGTCTTGGCTTCTTTTTGCTTTTTCGAGCTCTCCGGATTGAATTTCTCGAGATAATTTTGGAAGAAGTGCAGTGCCAATCGCTATTCCAATCAAAGCCAAAGGTAACTGGTTTATTCTATCAGCAAAATAAAGAAACGAGATCGAACCAGAAGGGAGAGTTGATGCTAAAATTATATCAATTAGTAGGTTTATCTGTACAATACCTGCCCCTAAAACTGCAGGTAACATCAACCTAAACAACTTTTTAACTCGTTCAGTGATTCTCGGGCGTCTTAACTTTGGAATACTACCATTTTGACGGCATGCTTCCAGAAGCCAGATAAATTGGGCTACACCAGAAATAGCGACGGCAATCGCTAAAACATGTCCTTTTGTTTCCATACTGTTTTCAAAGAGAACTAGAGAAACGATAAGAATGATATTCAATAAGATTGGAGCAGAAGCCATAGCTCCGAATTTGCCAAAGCTGTTAAGGATGCCGCCCAACAAAGCTACCAGGGATATTGGTGTCAGATAAATAAAAGTAATTCTGGCTAGCTCAACTGTTAAATCGAAAAGCCAATCCTGTTCGACAAAACCAGGCGCCAACCCCAGCAAAACAGTCGGCATAAATATTATCACAAAAAAGCTAAATAAAAACAAACAAATCCCCATGATGGAAATAACTTCTTCCGCAAATTCTAAGGCAGCCCTTNTACCTTTGTTCTGAAGCANACGGGAAAAGGTAGGAACGAATGCCACAGTAAAGGCGCCTTCTGCTGTTAATCGNCGAAAAAAGTTGGGAAATTTGAACGCNATAAAAAATGCGTCTGCTATCGGGCCAGCCCCAAGAACTGATGCAATCAATATGTCTCGGGCAAAGCCAGTGANCCGGCTCATCATCGTAAACCCGCTAACAGTAGCAACAGCGCGCAAGAGAGACATTGTATTGATTTAGTTTATTTCAATAAATTCTGAAAGCGATTGTTTCATCATTTTACTAACATTATTTTTCTATAAGCGTTGTAATTTCTACCTCTTCTAATACCTTTAGCATGAAATCTTTTATTGACTCGAGCCTTCTATTCTCTTGCAACTTCAGACCAAAGAGATCTTTAACATAAAAAACATCAACAATGCTCGCCCCATAAGTTGAAATTTTAGCAGAAGAAATTTGAAGGTTTTGCTCTGCAAGGCTCTTAGTTAAACGATGCAGAAGCCCTGGCTGATCNCGGCCATTGACCTCTATGACAGTATGTGTGCTACTAGCCTTGTTGTCTATTAAAACGCGGTGGGGCACGTTCATCGCTTGCGCTCGTTTTGGTAGTTTGCTTGGTCGGGATGCAAGCAATTGGCCTAAATGTACCCCACTAGAAAGTGTCTCACCGATAGCATTCGTAAGACGAGTAGTGTCCTCAAAATCATTCCCGTTACCATCTTGCACCCAAAAACTGTCAAGTGCCATTCCATTACGCATAGTTGTTATTTTTGCGTCCACAACATTAGCGCCCGCAGAAGCTAATGCCCCTGCTATCCTCGAAAATAGTCCGGGATGGTCTGCTGTATAAACTATTACCTCGGTAATGCCTCTGTCGCTATCTATTAGTGTGTTTACTGTGAGTGCTGTTTTCTCGTCATTAGCCTTTTTTATGAGGTTTGCATGGCGAACTAANGTATTTTTGTCGTACGCCAACCAATATGAGGGATAACCTTGCNTGAAATAAGTATGAAGTTCTTTGGAAGTCCAGAAGCTCACCTCTTTTTCCAAATCGTCATGAACTTTTTCAATCCGAGCTGTTTGCGCTTTAACAGAGCCATGACCCAACAAAGCTTCGTCGGCTAACCAGTACAACTCGCTCAATAAAGTTCCTTTCCAACTATTCCAAACATTAGGCCCTACTGCNCGAATATCCGCCACCGTAAGCACTAACAGTAAACGTAATCTTTCAGGTGATCTCACAATTGCAGTAAAGTCTTCGATGGTTTTGGGATCATTAATATCACGTTTAAAAGCAGCGTAGCTCATCAACAAATGCCATCGTACAAGCCATGCGACTGTCTCTGTTTCTTCTGCCGTCATTCCAAAACGTGGACACAGTCGGCGAGCCACTTTCTCTCCTAAAATGGAATGATCGCCGCCTCTTCCTTTTGCAATGTCATGGAGTAGAACGGCAAGGTATAACTCTCGTCTTGATATGACTTTTCCAACTACGCTTGAGGCGGTGGGCGCGATTTCCTTTAACTCACCCTTTTCTATCTTAAAAAGAATGCCAAGCATTATTATTGTATGTTCATCAACTGTGTAAACATGATACATGTCGTATTGCATTTGAGCGACTACTTTTCCAAAATCTGGAATAAACCTTCCAAAGACCTGCGCTTCATTCATGCGGCGGAGTATTCGTTCCGGTCCTTTCTTTGAGGTTAATATTTTTAAAAATAGACTATTTGCTTCTTCATCATCACGGAGTTTTTTATCTATCAATTTGAGATTTTGCGTAACTAATTTCAGTATTCGTGGATGAAATTCTAGGTCGTTCTCCTGTGCTACATGAAACATTCTTAAAAAATTAACAGGATCTTTTCTGAAAATTTCTGGATCTTGTGCGTTCAACCGTCCCCCCTCTAACTCAAAATCTCCAAGGCTCTTTGCACGTCTCCAAGGAGCAGATAGTTTTAGGCGAGGTTTCCGTTGATGTTCTTCCTCGATTGCAGCGCAAAAAATTCGCGTGAGATCCCCAACATCTTTTGCGGTCAGGTAATAATGCTTCATAAATCGTTCAACCGCTGTGTTTCCTGAACGGTCCATATACCCAAGCCGTTTGGCAATTTCGCGCTGATGATCAACGGTAAGGCGATCCTCTTCTCGGCCAGCTAAATAATGTAGGTGGCAGCGTATAGTCCAAAGTTGTTTTTGTGCTTTAGCAAACCGCCGAGCGTCGTCTATAGATAAAACGCCCTCTGTTACTAGCGCTGACACATCATCTGTTTTGTAGGCGTATTTACCAATCCAAAATAATTTGTGTAGGTCGCGCAAACCACCTTTGCCATCTTTGATGTTAGGTTCAATGACATAACGTGAATCCCCAAGTTGTCGGTGCCTATCGTCAGACTCTCTGAGTTTTGCTTCTACAAATTCCAGTGCAGTTTCTTTTATGATTTCCTCTCGAAAACGGGCAATCATCTGTTCCATCAGAGAGATTTCACCGCAGATATATCTGGACTCAAGTATTGCAGTTCGAACAGTCATATCGGCTTTAGCTTGTCGCATGCATTCGTCGATAGATCTAGTTGAATGGCCCACCTTCAATTTCATGTCCCAGAGGAGATATAAGATCGTTTCTACTACCTGCTCAACACGAGGGGTTTGTTTATAGGGTAACAAAAATAAGAGATCTATATCAGAAAAGGGAGCTAATTCCCCCCGTCCGTATCCTCCGACAGCGATAATACAAAGTTGTTCGCCTCGGGTCGGGTTTGGTGTCCTATAGAGCTTTGTATCGACCGTTTCAAGGGCAGCTTTAATAAGAGAGTCTATTAAATACGCTTGAGCAAGAACGGCCTCCGCTCCATTGTTATTTGAAAGAAAACGGTCTTGAATGAAATTTGAACCTTCCAATAGGGTAGCTCGGAATATAATCAATAATTTTGCCCGAAATTCGGCAGGGGTTCTGGTCGTTTTCCAAGCGAGATCGATATCTTTTGTTAGTGTTTCAAGATTTATAATTTTAGAGTGGCCGCGCAATTTGTTCGCGTCTGGGCTCAGTCCATCTATTATTTGGGTTTGTCTAGTTTTATCTTTAAATCCGTCTGGTTTCACTAGAATTAACCTCGTTTGTTGGGATTTTTAGAATTTCCGAAATAGTCTCGTTAAATTTTAGATTTAAAATGATCCCGTTACCAAAACAAATTAAGCTTTACTATTTGAATCAATTAGTCTCGTTTAGATTATAAGGTTAGGCTTTAGTCGTTGGCAGCATTACCTCCACAGCGGCGCTAGCAATTACCAAAGTGTCGTTGATTTCTGTGTCCACAACGTCTAGCCCTCCTTCTTCAATATGTATTTGGGCATTTTCAAATGGTATGATTTTTTTAATTTCGCTTTTATTTACAGATAGAGGATCCTGTACGCCAATTTTTACGTGAATGATTATGGATTTTCTGTCTACATCAAGCGATTTCAAAAAATGAAGTGAACTGTGATGCATCGCATCTTTAACAGCTCTTAAGGCCGCTTTTGTATAGTCCTTGCCATGAAGATCGTTCCCCATACCCATTTCAAGAATAACTCTTGCGGTTTCCATGGTTAGTCTTCCTGCGGTTTGTTTAAGTAAACAACAGCTGCAGCATTAGCCATCACGGTCCAATCTTTGCGCGCTTTATTTTCTATTTCTAATCCACCCTTTACGCACGTTACCTTACCAGTACCGTGAGGTAATATTGATAAAACGTCTTTTTTGTTCACTTTATTAGGCTCGGGTATCCCTATAATTACTTCAACCCACATAGAGTCTGTATCAACACCCATTATATCCGCAACCCCGAGCGAGTTATGCCAAAGAGCGTCTTTTAAAGCTCGGCAGGCCGCTTTTGTATAATCTCTACCTCGGATATCTGTTCCAAGACCAATTTCAGTAACAATTTTTTGTTTTCTCAATTAATATTACCTTAGTGAAATTGTAGAAATTTACTATGCTATACCATAAGTTTAGGAAACTTCCTGCTGAAATTCAAATAACCGATAAAATAGCTAGAATAAGAAGGGAAAGGTGGCGTCAATGGAGTATCTACACACAATGGTGAGAATAAGTAATGTAGAGGAATCTCTTGATTTTTACTGTAATAAACTGGGGATGGTAGAAGTTAGAAGAACGGAGAGCGAAGTGGGGCGCTATACAAATATATTTCTCAGTGCGCCTGGAGACACAGAAAGTGCAAAGGAAAATTGGTCTCCAACAATTGAGTTAACCTTCAATTGGGATCCCGAGGAATATACGGGGGGACGAAACTTTGGGCACTTGGCGTTTCAGGTTGATAATATCTACGAACTGTGCGATTCCTTGCAAAAAAGTGGTGTCATAATTAATAGACCACCGCGTGAAGGACGGATGGCGTTCGTCAGATCGCCAGATGGCGTGTCTATAGAACTACTTCAAAAAGGCAATGCTCTGGAAGTTAGCGAGCCTTGGGCAAGTATGCCAAACACGGGTAGTTGGTGAGATAAAAAGTTTTTTAGATCTATTACCCAGAATAAGAGTGCAGGATGCTAACCAACTGAAATATAAAAAAGGTGATACTGATGACCAACGAATGGGTTATACCAGAAATTGCAGCAAATCATGGTGAGATGACTGCTTGGCGACGCGATATCCATGCTCACCCTGAACTTGGTTTTGAGGAGGTAAGAACTTCAGAGCTAGTTGCTGAAAAGCTCAAATCTTGGGGGCTAGAAGTCCACACGGGATTAGGCAAGACAGGTGTTGTAGGTACTCTTAGGGTAGGAAATGATACTCGGAGCATTGGACTTCGGGCCGATATGGACGCGTTGCCGATGCCGGAAGCTAATCAATTTGAATACCGGTCAACAAAAGAGAATGTAATGCATGCATGCGGACATGATGGGCACACTACTATGCTTTTAGGAGCTGCTAAATATTTGGCGGAAACTAAAAACTTTGAAGGATGCGTGCATTTTATTTTTCAACCAGCCGAAGAAGGTGTTGGCGGCGCAAAAGCGATGGTCGAGGAAGGGCTCTTTGAACAGTTTCCATGCGACTCAGTATATGGAATGCACAATAGGCCTGGTATGTCGGTTGGAAAGTTTGGAATGCGGCCAGGATCCGCGATGGCAGGAGGAGCATTATTTGATATCATTGTTAAGGGCAATGGATCGCACGGCGCCCGCCCTGAGTCAGGGATTGATCCAGTTATAATTTCTGCCCACATAGCGACTGCAGCCCAAACTATTGTTTCTAGAAATGCTAATCCTCAGGAAATGGCCGTACTTTCGATTACACAGATAAAATCTGGAGATGCCTACAACGTCATACCACACACGGCACATATGAAAGGCACTGCTCGAACATTCTCCAATGAAATCATGGAGCTTTTAAAGACAAATCTTACCAAGATGGCAAAAAATATAGCGGAAGGGATGGGGGCGACAGCGGAAGTTGACTTTAGAGTAACATTCCTCCCGCTGATAAACGATAAAGATGAAATTGAGTTCACTGGTGATTTGGCAGCAGGTCTTGTAGGTGAAGAAAATGTTGACCGCATGAGTAATCGTATCACTGCATCGGAGGATTTCTCCTACATGTCGAATATTGTTCCCGGTAGTTATGTAACGATTGGGTTAGGAGAAGATCGATGTGAAGTTCATAACCCTAATTATGACTTTAATGACGAAATCTTGCCGCTTGGTGCCACTTACTGGGCAAAACTTGTAGAAAAAAGGCTAGAAAAAGATGTTTAGTCCGATTAACTAGCCGTTCTCATCTTGAAAATAAGTTAGGGGGGTCGAATGTTTGTAATAATTGTAGATTTTCTGATTAAAGAAAAAGAAGTAGAGAATTTTAAACCTCTAATGTTAGAAAATGGCCACGCATCGCTCATGAATGAACCGGGCTGTCGTCAGTTTGATGTGTGCTTCGATATAGAAAACCCCCGGAAGTGCTTTTTGTACGAGGTTTATGACAGTAAAGCTGCTTTTGATGAGCATTTGCTAACGGGTCATTTCAAAACTTTTGATGCAGCCGTAGGGCCAATGTTAGAAAATAAGCACGTAAGGGCACTTAATTTAATTCAGGGAACAACACTTTCGACATTGGGCAAAACGCTCTAGGATTGCAAAATTTTTTAAATTAAGTCATTGGAATTCTNAACCTATAAAGAAATGGATTTAAANATGGATGGAGCTATTCAAAGTTTTCTCTCGGGGATCCCATTTTTGTTGACCCACTTTGGGGTAACCATAGTAATGCTCGTGGTTGGTGCATTTATTTACATTAAAATAACCTCGCACGATGAGATGGCTCTTATAAAGGATGGAAATAACGCTGCCGCCGTATCTCTCTCAGGCGCTATTCTGGGGCTTGCTATTCCTTTGGCGTTTTGTATGGCAAACAGCGTCAACGTATACGATATTGTCATTTGGGGATTAGTTACTTTAGTAATTCAACTTGTTACTTTTTGGATTATTGACCTATGGCTGCGAGATTTATCACGAAAAATAGAAGATGGTCAGGTTGGGACAGCCATTTTGTTGGTATCTGTTAAACTCGCTGTAGCATCAATTAATGCAGCTGCAATCTCAGGCTGAAGGCTATATTTGCTTGATAAATTTTTTAGCCAACATCGTGTAGGAGGCGATAGACTCGACTTACTACTTCGTCCTNATNCTCAATCATCTTTGATGTCTTCACTGAATATTGGTAAAGCATCTCAANTGGTTTTTCTGGAAAATAACACCGACCGGGGTCACCAATTAAAACTTCCGTTCCNTCTCGAGCTCTATTCAAAAGCCATTTGAAAATTTTTTGCGACATCGGCTGCTCGTAAAACACGTCACCGGCAACAATTATATCCCAAGAGTTTTTTTGAGAGCAGTCATGGGTTGGGTCTGCGATGAAATTTTTCTCCAAAATACTAGGGCAGACTTTAAGTCCATTTGCCGCGCAATTTAGTTGGATAGATTTGCAGGCCACGGGATCTATCTCGTTAAAGTCGACATGCTTAGCTGACGCTATAATAGCTGCAATACCGGCTATTCCTGATCCGGAAGCTAAATCTAAAACGCTTTTATTTTTGACAAGTGATGGATTATCCAAAATATAGCGAGCAATGGCTTGCCCTCCTGGCCAAGCGAATGCCCAGAGGGGAGGGTTTATGTTCTTCTNCTTTAAGTCGGTTTCTGTCATATGCCAAAGGCTGGTGATATCGGATGCAGCATANAATTTTATCTCTGGAACAANGGATACGTTGCATAGTTTGGTATGCGTTTTGATAAAATGTAGATAATTTTGTTTCAATTTTACCCGCAGTAAATAGCTACCGTTACAATCAACCCAAATAATTTATTAGATTTGAATTTTTCAAGACAATCTATCGGCGAGTTTAAGTCTAATGCCAGGATCTGCCAGATAAGCTGGGTTGCTGAAATACCTATTAAAAAATAGAAAGTAAAGTCAAAGTTGTTCAAAAGACCAATGGTGACCAACCCGCC
>JGI24820J26691_1000111_pt1 | contig 20987 bp, 24 predicted proteins | sample METZYME_5_50m_FD_26691 | JGI IMG/M metagenome (IMG submission 26691) | reverse complement strand
GAATTTAGACCCTCTGGTGCTTTAGAAATCAGAAAAGCTGGCCAAGAATTTGACAAAATGAGAAAAAGGATTGTTCGTCATTTAAATCAAAGATCTGAAATGCTTTCAGGTATAAGTCACGATTTAAGAACTCCTTTAACAAGAATTAAGCTTCAACTCGCAATGATAAAAGATAAAAATTTATCAAAGAAATTATCATCTGATGTTGATGATATGGAGAAAATGTTAAATGAATATTTACAGTTTGCAAGTTCTGGGGCGAAGGATAAAACTGAGACTTTTGATATCTCAGAACTTATTTTAAAATTAATAAATAATTATAACAATCCAAATATAATTCATAATTTTAAGGAAGAAATTTACTTTAATGGAAGAAAAAATCTTATTGCAAGATGTATAAATAATTTAATAGAAAATTCGTTAAAATATGCAAAAAAAGTTGAGATACATATGGAGAAACAAAAGGACAATTTAATGATAATGGTATCAGATGATGGTCCAGGTATACCAGAAAAAGAGTATGAAAATATAATCAAACCATTTTACAAGATTGATAAAAGCAGATCTGAAAGTAAATCAAGTGTTGGATTAGGTTTGTCAATCGCATCTGATATTAGCAGATCTCATGGTGGAGACATTAAATTTGCTAAATCTAAATTTGGTGGTTTAGAAGTTTCTATTTCTTTACCTTTTTAGGACTTCTTTTTTTTTTAACTTTTTTTGTTTGTTCAATTTTTTTTTCAAGTATAGCAATTCTCTTATTTAAGATTTCAATCTCCTCTTTGCTTGCAAGTTTCATTCTAAATATTATTTCATCTCTTTTTGATTTTAAAACATTTATTACCTCATCACTTAAGTCTTTGTAACTTACTAGACCTTGTTCTAATACCTTTGCGAATTTATCGAATACAAATCTTGATTTTGACATAATAATTAAATAATTAAATTATATTATTTATAATTAATAATGTTTATCAATAATTTTGATCCGGTTGCTTTTCAAGTATTTTCTTTTGAGATTAGATGGTACTCATTATCATATATTTTTGGGATTATTTTTGGTTGGATTTATTGTAATAAAATTTTAATTAAAGACCCTAAGATTAAAGATTTATTCGGCGACTATATTAGTTATTTAATTGTTGGAATTGTAATTGGTGGTAGGTTGGGATACGTATTTTTTTACAATTTTAAATATTATTTAAATAATCCTGTTGAAATAATCATGATATGGAGTGGTGGAATGTCTTTCCATGGAGCATTAATTGGAATTATAATTGCAACAATATTTTTTTCAAAAAATAAAAATATCAATCCATTTTATTTTTTAGATTTAGTAGCTGTTACAGCGCCAGTAGGTATTTTTTTGGGCAGAGTTTCAAATTTTATAAATTCAGAACTTTATGGAAGAGAAACTGAGTTATTTTGGTCAGTAAAATTTATCAAAATAGACGACTTAAATAGACATCCATCTCAAATCTATGAGGCTATATTTGAAGGTTTAGTTTTATTTGTTGTGTTAAATTATCTTTACAAAAAGTTATCTTCGCAAAGTGGTTTACTTTCAGCCGTATTTTTAATTCTCTACTCAATATTTAGATTCATTATTGAATTTTCAAGAGAACCTGATGCTCAATTAGGTTTTGTAATGATGAACTTTACTATGGGTCAATTAATAAGTGTATTCACTTTATTGGCTGGAATATATTTATATTATCTTAATTATGGAAAAAGCAATTCCTCTAGATAAATTTATTGAACATTCTTTATACGATAAAAAAAGAGGATATTACATAAATAACAATCCTATTGGTGAGAATGGTGATTTCATTACCTCTCCACAAATATCTGTTCATTTTTCTGAAATGATTGCAATTTGGTTAGTTGGTTTTTGGGAAAAATTAGGGAAACCAAAAAACTTAAATATTATTGAACTAGGCGCAGGCACAGGTGAAATGATGTATCAAATAAATAAATCAATTAGCAACTTTAAGCAGTTCAAAGAAAGCTGCAATTTTTACATTTTGGAAATTAGCCCGGAATTAATTAAAATACAAAAAAAAAGAAATAGTTTAAATAAAATTAAATGGATTGATAATCTTAATGAGATTAAAAAAAATCCATCAATTTTTTTAGCTAACGAATTTTTTGACTCTCTTCCTGTAAAACATTTTATAAGAGAAAATAATGAATGGTTTGAAAAATATATTACAAAAAAAAAAAATAAATATTTTTTTAAAAATAAAAAAAAGAAATTAGCTCAAATTGAAAAGATATTAGGCGAGAAAATAAAAAAAAATCAAAATTTTATCGAGGTTTCGCCAAAATCAATTGCAAAAATAAGCAAAATATCATCAATAGTTAAAAAAAATAATGGAGGTATATTAATAATAGATTATGGATACCTTGGAAAAAAAATGTCAGATACTATCCAATGTGTTAAAAATCACAAAAAAGTAGATTTTTTAAATAATATTTACGAGTCTGATATTACCCACTTATTAAACTTTAATTTTTATTTNAAAAAATTTAGAAAAAATTTAGATAAAGTAAAAATTACAACTCAAGGNNAATTCCTGACTAATATGGGAATATTTGAGAGAGCCGAGGTGATTAGTAAAAGTTTAAGTTTTAGTAAAAAATCAGATTTGTATTATAGGCTACAAAGATTAGTCGATGATAANCAAATGGGAAAATTATTTAAAGTTATGTTTGCTACTAACAAAAAGAATAAATTTATTATGGGATTTAATGATTAAATCAAAATTGCTATCAAATTTTAACAATATATCTCACGGATTTTTTAATTCTGAGGGAGGTTACTCAAATGGTATTTATAAAAGTTTAAATTGCGGTATTGGATCAAAAGATAAAAAAANAAGAGTTTTGCTAAATTTAAAGAAAGTTTCAAAAAAAATAAAAGTAGCTAATAATAATTTAATTTTATTNAATCAAATTCACAGTAATAGAGTAAAGTTTGTAAAAAAAAATACAATAAATAGATTTGTTGGTGACAGCTTAGTTACAAATAAGAAAAATTTAGCCCTAGGAATTTTAACAGCAGATTGTGCGCCAGTTTTAATTTTTGACCCTAAAAAACAAAATATAGCTGCATTGCATGCAGGTTGGAAAGGTGCTTATAAAGATATTATCAAAAATACTTTGAACAAATTAAGAGAAAAAGGATCAAAAATGAGAGATTTGATAGCCGTTATTGGTCCATGTATATCTATAGAAAATTATGAGGTAAAAAACGATTTCTTAAATAAATTTGTGAGAAAATCTATTCAAAATAAAAAGCACTTTAAATTTTATAATGATAAAATTTTTTTTAGTCTTAACTCGTTTATAAGATCACAATTAACAAAATGTAACGTCAAAAAAATTGAAATAATTAATAAAGACACTTATCCCAAAAGAAATAAGTTTTTCAGTTCTAGAAGATCAATTAATGAAAAATTTAATGATTATGGTAGAAATATATCAGTAATTATGATTAAATAGTTATATCTTCAAGATGAAACTTCTCACAGGTAACAGTAATAAAAATCTTAGTCAAAAAATATCGAAATTTTTAAAAAACAGATTAGTCAATTCAAGTATAAGAAAATTTTCAGATGGTGAAATATATATTGAAATAAATGAAAATATTAGAGGAAATAGTATCTTTGTAATTCAGTCGGTATCGTCACCCGCTAATGATAATCTTATGGAGTTATTACTATGCATAGATGCATTAAAAAGATCTTCAGCTAAAAATATAACTGCTGTAATTCCATACTTTGGATACGCCAGACAAGATAGGAAGGTCGTACCTCGTACATCTATTTCTGCAAAGTTAGTATCTAATTTAATTGCCAAAGCGGGTGCAGATAGAGTTGTGACTGTAGACTTGCATGCGGGTCAAATTCAAGGTTTCTTTGATATTCCAGTTGATAACTTATTTGCAACACCTATTTTTGCAAGACATGTAAAAAAAAAGATAAAAACTAAAAATTTAATTTGTATAGCTCCAGATGTTGGTGGCACAGAAAGAGCTAGAGCTCTTGGAAAACTTCTTAATGTAGGTCTTGCAATTGTTGATAAAAGGAGACCAAAAGCTGGTCAATCACAAGTTATGAATATTATCGGAGATGTTAGAGGAAAAACTTGTATAATTGTAGATGACATCATTGACTCAGGTGGCACAATAGTAAACGCAGCAGCTGCTCTAAAAAAAAGAGGAGCAAAAGATGTCCATGTTTATGTGACTCATGGCGTTTTAAGTGGAGGGGCTGAAAATAAAATAAAAAAATCGAATGTTAAAAATTTAGTAATAACTGATACCATTGATAACGCAGCAAAAGTAAAAAATATAAAGAATATTGAAGTATTAACTATCTCAAATTTAGTAGGGGAAGCTATTAAAAGAATATCAAATTCCACTTCTGTATCAGATTTATTCAAATAATTTACTTGTAAATCTATATTTCATAAGTTAAAACGCCTCAGTTTTATGAGTACAATTCAAGCAACAATAAGAAATACAAAGACTAAAGGTCAAGTTAATCTTCTAAGGCAGAATGGACAAGTGCCTGGTATAATTTATGGTGGAGAAAATCCAAATGAAAAAATTTCTCTTTCTAAAAAAGAAGTGACTAGTTTAATTAATAAGGAAAACTTTTTATCAAATGTAATTTCAATGAATATAGATGGTAAAGAACAAAAAGTTTTACCAAGAGAGATTACCTTTGATACCGTCACAGATGAACCTATACATGTTGATTTTTTAAGAATTGTAAAAGGTGCTAAAATTGTTTTAGAAATACCAGTAAGGTTCATTAATCATGAACTTTCACCAGGATTAAAAAGAGGTGGTGTTTTAAACATTGTGAGAAGAAAAGTTGAACTAAAATGTCCAACTGAAAACATTCCAACCGAATTAGTAGTAGATCTTGAAGGACTAGAAATTGGTGCTAGTATTAAAATTTCTTTTATCAAGTTACCAGAAAATGTAACCCCAACAATACAAGGAAGAGATTTTGTAATTGCGACTATTGCTGCTCCAACAGTAGTTAAAGAACCTGAAAAACCTGCCGAAGCTACTGAAGAAGCTAGTGCAGAGGGTGAAGCTAAAGCTGAGGGTGATAAACCAGCCGAAGGAGAAGATAAAGCAAAAGAAGAAGCTAAACCAGCTGCTGAGAAAAAATAATCTTAATAGTGAAATATATCTAAAAAATTATGCTGTTACTAGTCGGCCTAGGTAACCCTACCCCAAATTCAAATAACAATAGACACAACATTGGTTTTAAAGTCGTTGATGCAATAAATCAAAAATTTGGTCTTTCAAAACAAAAGCCAAAATTTAAAGGTTTACTTACAACTGGCAACATTGGTGAAAAAAAAGTTTATGCTATAAAACCTTTAACTTTTATGAATAATTCTGGAATTTGCATACGAGAATTATTGGAGTACTTCAAAATGGATGCAGAGGACGTAATTGTTTTTCATGATGATTTGGATGTTGAGTTTGGAAAAATAAAAGCAAAATTTGGTGGTTCAAGCGCGGGTCACAATGGAATAGCATCAATCGACAAATTTATAGGTAAAGATTACTCTAGAGTAAGAATTGGAATTGGAAAACCGGATAAAAAAATTTCAGTATCTGACTTTGTCTTAAATGACTTTACCGATGATGAACAAGAACACTTAGAGAAAATTACATCAAATATAATTGAATCTTTATCAATTTTAATTGATAAAAAATTGGATTTATTTTCTAGCACTGTAAACAATAATTAATTTAATGGGTTTTAAATGTGGTATAGTTGGATTACCTAATGTAGGTAAGTCTACTCTATTTAATGCACTAACAAACTCAAGCAAAGCTCAAGCAGCTAACTTTCCTTTTTGTACAATCGACCCTAATATTGGTTTAGTTCCAGTTCCTGATGAGAGATTAGATAATTTAGTAAATATTTCAAAATCAAAAAAAAAAATTTACACAACTATATCATTTGTTGACATTGCAGGTTTAGTTAAGGGTGCATCGAAAGGAGAAGGTTTAGGTAATAAATTTCTATCGCATATAAGAGAAGTAGACGCAATAATCCACATGATTAGATGTTTTGATTCAGATGATATTCAAAATGTCAACCCTGATGTAAATCCAGTAAGAGATTTGGAAATTATAGAGACAGAAATGAAGCTTGCAGATTTAGAGTCTATTCAAAAGAGATTAGATAAAAAAAATAGAAAAAACATTGAAGAAGATCACATTAAAATTTTAGAAAGAGCAATGTTATTAATAAATAACGATGAGAAATTGGAACAGCTTGATAATGAATTTGAAAAAAAAGATATCAAAATATGTGGATTATTATCAACTAAACCAAAACTTTATGTATGCAATGTTGACGAAGATAGTATTGCAAAAGGAAATAATTATACAAAGGAATTTATAGATAAATTTGGAGAAGATAACACTTTAATAATATCTGCTGATATAGAAAATCAAATTAATGATTTAGGTGATAAAAATGAAAAGAAAAATTTTATGGAAATGCTTAATATTAGAGAAACTGGTCTTAATAATTTAATTAAGAAAGGTTTTAATTTACTATCCTTAGAGACCTTTTTTACATCTGGTCCTGAAGAATCACGAGCATGGACTATAACAAAAAATTGCACAGCACCTAAGGCAGCAGGAGAAATTCACACTGATTTTGAGAAAGGATTTATAAGAGCTGAAACTATATCTTATGATGATTTCATCAAAAATGAAGGTTGGGTAAAATCTAAGGAAAATGGAAAAATGCGATTAGAAGGTAAAGATTATATTGTAAAAGATGGCGATGTACTAAACTTTAGATTCAACACGTGACCATATTTTTTTCATAGTAAAATAAACCAAAACAGTAAGTATAATTAAATAAGATATAACTCTAAATCCAGTTTTATGTCTTGTTTCTAAGTGAGGCTCAGCTGACCACATTAAGAAATTTACTACATCTTTAGCCATTTGCTCTTGCGTAGCTTTTGTACCGTCAGAATACTCTACTAAATCATCTGATAATGGAGCAGGCATTTTTATTTTGTTCCCATACATGTACTTATTGTAATAAACACCATCATCTAACTTTATCCCAGAAGGCGGGTCCTCGTACCCAAGCAATAAAGAATAAACATAATCTGCTCCACCCTTTCTTGCTTTAACGAGCACAGACATATCAGGTGGATAAGCTCCGCCATTGGCAGATTTTGCTTCCTCATCATTTGCATATGGCATTACAAATTTATCTGAAAGTTTTGCTGGTCTTGTAAACATTTCNCCAGTGCTATCAGGACCGTCGGTTACCTCAAAATTTGCTGCTATGGCTTTTGCTTGAGCTTCAGAAAACTCTGGTCCACCCTTCTCAGCCAAATTTCTATAGCTCAAATATTTCATTGAATGGCATGAAGCACAAACTTCAGTGTAAACTTGATATCCTCTCTGTAAAGATGCTCTGTCAAATTTTCCGAATAAACCTTTAAAAGTCCAGTCTGTTTCTAAAAATTTAGCGTTATTTTCAGCAGCAAAAGATTTTGGGACAAATATCAGAAATATAATTGTTAAATATTTAATTATATTTTTCACTTAACTTATTTTCTCTGTTTTGTCTCTAGCGGCTGCAAAATTTGGGGAACCACCTAATACGGGTTCTGTAATACTTAATGGCAACGGTATTGTTTTCTCTTTTAAACCTAAAACTGGAAGAATGATTAGAAAGTGTGCAAAATAGTAAATAGTTCCTATTCTAGCAATTAGTAAATAAAGACCTTCTGCAGGCATTGCTCCTACGTAACCGAGTATTAAAACGTCAGCAACTAAAATCCAATAAAATTGTTTGTACAAAGGTCTGAAAACTGCAGATCTTATTTTGGATGTATCTAGCCATGGTAAAGCTGCTAGAATTAAAATTGCTGAAAGCATTGCTATTACGCCCATTAATTTATCAGGTACAGATCTTAAAATTGCATAAAAAGGTAAAAGGTACCACTCTGGAACAATATGCGCCGGAGTAACTAAAGGATTTGCTTCAATATAATTATCTGCGTGTCCCAAAACATTAGGTGAATAGAAAACAAACATAGCAAATAAAATACAAAACATCAGAAGAGCAAATGCATCTTTTATTACTATATAAGGATGAAATGGTACGGTATCTTTTGATGGTTTTTTAATATCAATTCCAACAGGATTGTTGTTCCCTGGTACATGCAGTGCCCAAATGTGTAATACTACCAAACCTAAAATTAAAAATGGGATTAGATAGTGAAGTGTAAAAAATCTGGTTAAAGTTGGATTATCAACTGAATATCCACCCCATAACCATGTTGTTATACTCTCACCAACAAGCGGAATTGCGCTAAATAAATTTGTAATTACAGTTGCTCCCCAAAAACTCATCTGTCCCCAAGGTAGCACATATCCCATAAATGCTGCAGCCATCATTAATAAATAAATAATTATTCCAATAATCCAAATAATTTCTCTTGGAGCTTTATACGATCCATAAAATAATGCCCTAAAAATATGAATGTAAACTGCTAAGAAAAACATCGATGCACCGTTTGCATGAACATATCTTATAAGCCAACCATAGTTCACATCTCGCATAATGTGTTCCACACTACTGAATGCATGATCTATATGGGCGATGTAGTGCATAGCTAAAACTAAACCAGTAACTATTTGGGTAATTAAACAAAAAGTTAATATTCCACCAAATGTCCACCAGTAATTTAAATTTTTCGGTGTCGGATAATCTGTTAAATGATTAACGAGAGATAGCAATGGTAACCTATCATTAAACCATTTTCCAAATTTTGAGCTAGGTGTATATTCGTGATCACTCATATATTTTTTTTATCCAATCTTAATTGTATTATTGTTGACGAATTGATATTTTGGAACTTCCATATTAGTTGGTGCTGGACCTTTTCTAATTCTTCCAGAAGTATCATAATGAGAACCATGACAAGGACAAAACCATCCATTATAATCACCTTTGTCAGTAAGAGGTACGCATCCAAGATGAGTGCATACACCTAACATAACAAGCCACTCCGGTTTTTGGACTCTATCTTCATCTTTTTCTGGGTGTTTTAAATCATTTAAACTTACTTCTCTTGCTTTCTGAATTTCTTGATCTGTTCTTCTTTTTATAAAAACCGGTTTTCCTCTCCAAAGAACTGTTAAAGATTGTCCAGGCTGAACAGAACTAATGTCAACCTCCGTACTTGCTAATGCTTTTACTGAGGCATCTGGATTCATCTGGTCTATTATTGGCCAAACTGCTGCACCTACTCCCACTGCTCCTGCTGCTGCAGTTGCAGTAAATAGGAAATCTCTTCTTTCAGTCTTTTTTTTATCGTTTTTGTCTGACATCTTTAATTATTTATAACTTTGGTAATATATGATTTCTTATAAGAAAAAAGATATTTTTCTATGGTAACAATGACACATAAACGTTTGATTTCTGTACCTAAAATTGCTTTATACGAGCCAGATATACCTCAAAATACAGCATCAATAATTAGAACTTGCTCCTGTCTTGGAGCTCATCTTGAAATAATTGAACCTTGTGGTTTTCTTTTCAACGATAAAAGATTTAAGAGAGTAGTTATGGATTACTTGGATGAAAAAATGATTACNTTTTATAAAGACTCTGAAGATTTTTTTGCAAAAAAGAAAGGTGAAAGAGTNATTCTCATGACAACCAAAGCTAAAACAGGTCTTGATGTTTTCAAATTTAAAAAAAATGATACAGTGCTTTTTGGTAGAGAAAGTGCTGGAGTACCAGATTCAATCCACAAAAAAATCAAGAATAAAATTAAAATACCAATGANAGAGNAAAAAAGGTCTTTAAATCTGGCTGTATCGGTTGCTATAACTCTTTCTGAAAATTTAAGACAAACAAAATGGATAATGAAATAAAAAAAAAATTAGCCCGAAACTGGTTCAAAACTATTCAAGAGGTTTTGTGTAAAGATATTGAAGAATTAGAGGGTAAAAAAAATATATTTAAAATAACAAACTGGGAAAGAGGAAAAAAATCAAATGAGGGAGGAGGTCAATTTAGAATATTTGAAAATGGAAAAATTTTTGAAAAAGTTGGTGTAAATTTTTCTGAGGTTTATGGGAAATTCTCAAAAGAATTTAGAAATAAAGTTCCTGGAACAAGTAAAAAACCAAATTTTTGGGCATCTGGTATTTCTGTTGTAATGCACATGAAAAATCCAAATGTTCCCGCAATGCATTTTAATACAAGATACATATTTACTTCTCATGGTTGGTTTGGCGGTGGTATGGATGTAACGCCATGTCTAAAAGATAAAAATTTAGAAAAGTGGTTTCACTCTGAACTAAAAAAAGCATGCAATAAGCATAATAAAAATTATTATTCAAAATATAAAAAATGGTGTGATAGATACTTTTATCTACCACACAGAAATGAACCAAGAGGTATTGGTGGAATATTTTTTGATTATAAAAANGAAAATTGGGAGAAAGATTTTGCTTTTGTAAGAGAAGTAGGATTATGTTTTAAAAATATTTTTAGAGAAATAATATTAAAAAAATCAAAAAAAAAGTGGACTAATAAAGAAAAAGAAATTCAATATTTGAAGAGAGGTAGATATGTTGAGTTCAATTTATTATATGATAGAGGAACAAAATTTGGACTACAAACAGGTGGAAATGTTGAAGGTATTTTAATGTCTCTACCACCAATAGCTAAATGGAAATAAAATGGAAAAAGAACCTATTACTGTTAATGGTTTAGAAAAACTAAAAGAGGAATTAATATTTCTTAAAGAAAAAAAGAGACCAGAAATAGTTGCTTCAATCGCAGAAGCAAGGTCTCATGGNGATTTAAAAGAAAATGCAGAATATCATGCTGCAAAAGAACAGCAGTCTCATAATGAGGGAAGAATTCAAGAAGTTGAGGATATTATAGCAAGAGCTAATGTAATTGATGTAACCAAGATTTCTAATGATGGAAAAGTTATTTTTGGTTCATCTGTTTTTCTACAAAATTTAGATACAAATGAAAAAATAAATTATAAAATTGTTGGTAAAGATGAGGCCGATTTAAAACAAAAGTTACTTTATTTCAAATCTCCCATAGGAAAAGGTTTAATTGGTAAAAACAAAGGAGATCTTGTGGAGGTAAATACACCNGCAGGAGTAAAAAATTTTGAAATAATTGATGTAAAATATATTTAATTAGAAAAAGTATTTTCAATATCTTTATCTGAAATACTAAATGAGTTGTTTACCCAAATATTTTCTAAATTTTTGAGTTTTTGTCCTAACTCACGACCCTCTTTTAGATTAAATTTCTCCATAATACTTTTTGCTTTTATAGGAAAAACTGGTTTTTCTTTNTTCTCAAAATAATTTTTAAGCTCAATTAATTTATTTTTTTTTGTATTTGTTTTAATTAACTCAAAGTCAATTAAATCAATTACACTCGATTTATTGTTATAATAAAAGATTTTCTCAAGGTTTTTTTTTGAAAAAAAATCTTTTTCTTTTAAATTTTNGAAATTAGACTTTAGGAATTTTATTTTGTTTTNAGCGTCATTAGATAGATTGAATTTGTAAAGAAAGTAATCTGCATTATCTGTCTCATCTAAAATTAATAGAGCTAATAAAAAATCGAAACTTTTATTTATTAGTATTTCTTCTTTTTTCTTTTCTAATTTTTTTAATATTTTGAGATTAATCAATTGAGGAAAAATAAGTGAAATAATCTCATATGAAAAATTATCCTTAACTAATTTAAATAAAGCCCTTGATTTAAATATTTTATTTAATTCATCTAATAATCTTTCCTTGGATAGATTNGCAACACCGCTAATATTTTGTTTTATAGTTTTTTTGATTTCATTGCTGTGATCTTTCTTACTATACAAAAGAAAAAATCTTATATATCTCAAGATTCTAAGATAATCCTCTTGAATTCTTTCATAAGAATTTCCAATAAATTTTACTGTTCCATTTTGTAAATCTTCCACTCCATTATTTGGGTCAAAGATATTTCCATNAATATCTGCATATATTGAATTTATAGTGAAGTCCCTTCTGATAGAATCCTCTTTCCAATCTTTTGTAAAAGTTACTTCAGCATGTCTTCCGTCTGTTTTAACATCCATCCTTAAAGAGGTAATCTCAAAATTTTGATTACCTATTCTTGCGGTTATTGTTCCATGTTTTATTCCAGTTTCAAAAAAATCAATTTTATTTGATGTCAAACATTCTTTTAATTGATCAGGATTAAGATTTGTCGCTAAATCTATATCATCATAATTTTCGTTATTTAGAATTTTTCTTACACATCCACCAACATATCTTACATCACTCCATTCATTATGATTAGAAATTGCACTAAAAATAGATTTTACATCTGATGTATTTTTAATATTTTCAAATAAGATTTCCTTTTGATTTAATCTTTTTTTAAAATTGAAAAATTTAGTAAATATATTGTTCATATTTGGCTGGGGTGCTAGGATTCGAACCTAGGAATGGCGGTACCAAAAACCGCTGCCTTACCACTTGGCTACACCCCAAAATTANTTTCGTATAACACAAAAAAAAAGCTTTATATAGTTTTAGATAAAATACACCAATAGTTTTTATATTTTTTTTTTAATATTTTTTGAGCTTTTTTTGCATTGTTTTTTGTAGCTAAGTATAAGACGATTGAAGATCCAGACCCTGACATTCTAGAAAATAAAATATTATCTAATTTTTCAACAAATAATTTTATTTTTTTTAGTTTTGGATACTTTTGAAATGCTGGATTTTCTAGATCGTTTGTTAATTTTGATAAGAATTTGAGTGANAAAAACTTATTACTCTTTAATTTTAACTTAGTTCTGGAGAAATTTTTAACCTTTGAATATATATCTTTTGTAGAGCACCCAAAATCTGGTTTAATTAATATTAAATGAAGTGGCGATTTAAGTTTAGCGTATTTTATTCTCATTTCTTTTGAAATAATTGAACTCTTGTTTAAGCCTAAAATGGTATCTGAGCTTATCTTTGAGCTGATTTTAAAAATATCATTGCGGTTAAGTTTTATATTATTTTTTTTTATGAAATATTTTAGGAGACTTGCTGCATTCATTGAACCACCTCCTAGGCCTGATTTTAGAGGTATATTTTTTCTAATTTTAATTAAATACTTTTCATTATTTAAAAGTCTTTTTTGATCTAATATTTGAATAAGATTTGAAACAGTATTTTTTTTATTTATTCCATTAGAAAATTCTCCATCAAATAATATTTTGTGGCTTCTACTTTTAATTTTTTTCACATAAATTTGATCATATAAATCAATTAAGCTTACCAAACTTTCAATTTTATGATGTTTGTTTTTTAATTTTTTTAATACACCTAAAGAAATATTTATTTTTGCGTATGATCGGATTTTGTCAAATCTCATCGATTATATTTTGCGAGGACCATCAATAAGTTTACTCTCAATATCTTTTCTCATTTCTTCCTCTGTATCTTCAAGCTCTAATACTTGTTCCCAAAAATATTTCGCTTGTAATTTTCTATCTAGTTGCCATAGAACATCTCCATAGTGATCATTAACAATTGGGTCATCTGGCATTAGTTCAACAGCTTTTCTTAAGTATTTTTCTGCGTTTATAAAATCACCAATCAAATAATATCCCCATCCAACAGAATCGGTTATNTATGGGTCGTTCTCTCTTAACTCGTAGGCCCTCATTAACATTTTCATAGCTTGTTCTATTTTAATGTTTCTTTCAAGCCAACTATACGAAAGATAATTAAGAGTGTAGGCNTGATCGGGTCGAATTTTTAAAGACATCAACAAATCTTTATCTGCTTTTGAATAATTTTTTAATCTCTCATAAGTTCCACCTCTTCTATATAAGATATCTGCATACATATTTGAGTTTTTATCAATCTGATTTAGAACTTGTGTATAGTAATCTATAGCTATTTTATAATTTTCAAAATTTTTATATATATTTGCTAAGTCAAAAAGAATTTTAGGTGATTTCTGTTTTAAATCGGAAATATTATCTTCAATATAATTTAAAGACTTATCATCATTTTCCTGTTCAGAAATTATCTGAGCAATTTTTTTTATTTTATACCAAAAATAAATTTCATCTTCTGAACTAAATTTTTCCAATATTTTTCTCGAAATCTCAAAATTATCATTATCATAATAATTTTCTGCCAATAAAGATAAATTAAAATAAAATTTTGGGTTTAGGTAATTAGATACACTTAAATAAAAGTTTGATGTTTCAATAATATTTTGTGACGAATATAAATTAGATATAAGAAAAAAAAATTCTGATAGAAGATCATTTTCATTTTGACACGAAAAATGTTTATTAAATTTTTTATAATTTTCATTATCTATCCATTTTTTTGATTGCGATATTAATAACGTACTCGAAAAAGGTTCAATTGTTTTGGATATTTGTTGTGCTGTTTTATAATTTTTATTTTCAATTACATTTGATAAATAAAAAAATAAATATCTTGAGTAATCTCCTTCAGCAGAATTAATTAAATTTAAAAAATGACTATCTGTTTTGTTAGAATTCAAATAGCAATTTTGAAAAGCATTCACTATCAAACTTAATTTTCCAAAATCGCTTGTTGAATATTGTAATTTTTTATTTTTAAATAAATTATTGAAGCTTTCTAAAGTTTTAATAATTATAAACTCGTAGGTATTTTCGTTTGATACATTAAAATTCTTAATAATTTTTGAAGCTTGTATATATTTTTTCTTATTCATTAAATCTAAAACTATTAAAAGCTTACCTTCAAAAAAATTTGAATTCTTTGAGTTGCGCGATGATTTTATTTGATTTACAGCCTTTTTTATTTGGCCATCTAGAACCAGAGAATATACGTATTCTTTTAAATAATTATCATGCCTTTTTTTGAGATATTTTGAAGATTCAAAAAATTCTAGGGCTTTATTATTTTTTTGATTATCAAATGAAATTAGCGCAGAAAAATAGCTTGAAAGGTACTTATAATTAAAATCATTTTTATCGCTTGTTTTAGTATAACCTACAGTTTGGTATAAAAGAGCAAAAATAATATAAAAAATTTTTAAGAACATAATTTAATTTATGACTTTAGAGGAAAAAAATCAAAATGACATTTTAAATGAATTCAATGATCCCAACGACATAGAATTCATCTTTAGCGACAAACCGATAAATAGATTTAAAACTAAACCAGAACTAGAAGATAAGATTTCTCTCCTAACAAAACTAAAAAATGATTTACAAAATATCAAAAATTGTAAGCTAAAGGAAAGTGCTAAAAACTTGGTATTCAGTGATGGAAATTCCAATAGCAAAATAATGATTGTTGGAGAAGGACCTGGTCAAAAAGAAGACGAAATTGGCAAACCTTTTGTAGGAGATGCAGGCTTATTATTAAATAAAATGCTAAAAGCAATAAATATAAATAGACAAAATATTTATATTACAAATGTTGTAAATTATAGACCTCCTAATAATAGAAAACCAGAGCCTGCTGAAATAACACGATACTCAGAATACTTAAGAAAACATATATCAATAATAAATCCAAAGATTTTAATTTTAATGGGTAGCACTGCAATGGAGTCGTTATTTGGATCAAAAATTAAAATTTCAAAAGAAAGAGGAAATTGGAAAGAAGTGATTATAAATAATAAAAGCTACTTAACAATGATAACATTTCATCCAGCGTATCTTCTAAGACAGCCAGAGCAAAAAAAATACTCTTGGACAGATCTTAAAGAAATAAGAAAAAAAATTGATGAATTAGAAATAAACATAAATTTATGATAGAGCTGCACAAAAAGTACTTAAATTTTTACAAAAAAAAATTTAATCTTTCAGATTATAGTTTGGTTTTGATATCTTTCTTCAAGGGTTTATTTATTGGATTAATTATTTATCATTTTTTTTTTAAATAATGAAAAAGGTAGCTGGAGTTGATGAGGTTGGAAGAGGGAGTTTAGTTGGCCCAGTATATGCTGCTGCAGTAATATTTAAAAAAAATATAGATAAAAGTAAGATCAAAGATTCTAAAAAACTTTCAAAAGAAAAAAGGAATATTTTAGAAAAATATATTAAAAAAAACTCTATCTGGAGCATTGGATCTGCATCTTTAAAAGAGATTGAGAAATTGAATATTTTAAATGCATCTTTATTAGCTATGAAAAGATCGATTAAAAAACTTAAAATTAAACCTACATCAACATTGATTGATGGAAATAAATTACCAGAAATTAAAGGTTATAAAGTTAAGTGTGTAATTAAGGGAGATCAAAAAATTTCTGAAATATCGGCAGCATCAATAATTGCTAAAGTTGCAAGGGATCGNCTAATTACAAATATGTCAAAAAAATTTAGAGAATATGCTTGGGAAAAAAATGCAGGATATGGAACNAAAGAACATCTAAAGGCAATAAAGAAATTTGGTATAACGAGGCATCATCGAAAAAGCTTCANACCTATACACAACATGTTGAGTCCNAACTAAAAATTACAACAAGTAGAGTCTATTTTTTTCAATCTCTGGTTGACGCAGAATCTGCCCTGGAGTCTAATTACTTTTTTAAAAATGGTAATTAAAAATTTACATAATAAAATTATTAATGGGGACAGTCTAAAAGAATTAAAAAAAATTCCTGATGAAACATTTGATCTAATTTTTGCAGATCCACCTTATAATTTACAATTACAAAACAGTTTAATTAGACCAGACAGATCTAGAGTAAATGCTGTGGATGATAAATGGGATCAATTTGAGAGTTTCAAATCTTATGATGTGTTTACATACGAATGGCTTGAGCAATCAAAAAGAATATTAAAAAAACATGGGTCTATTTGGGTTATAGGCAGTTATCATAATATTTTTAGAGTAGGAAAAATAATTCAGGATCTTGGTTTCTGGATTTTAAACGATGTAATCTGGAATAAAAATAACCCTATGCCAAACTTCCGAGGCACAAGGTTTACTAATGCTCACGAAACCTTGATTTGGGCATCTAAAAGTAAAAAGTCAAAATACACTTTTAATTACCAATCAATGAAGTCATTTAACGATGATTTACAAATGAGATCCACATGGAATTTACCAATATGTAACGGTAAAGAAAGATTAAAAGATAATGGGACGAAAGTACATTCTACTCAAAAACCAGAAGCTTTACTACATAGGGTAGTATTAGCCTCTACAAATAAAAATGATTTTATTTTAGATCCTTTTTTAGGATCAGGTACAACAGCTGTGGTTTCAAAAAAACTAGGACGATCTTATTTTGGAATAGAAAAAGAAAAAAAATATTTTGAAGCTGCAAACAAACGGATAAAAAATACTAAAATTATCAAGGATGAATATTTAGATACACTCCAAAATAATAAATCAAAGCCGAGAGTACCCTTTGGTTCGTTAATTGAATTAGGTGTTATTAAGCCTGGTACGGAAATTTACGACCAAAAAAAGAAAGTATTTGCAAAAGTTATGATTGATGGAAGCATTAAGCATAAAGAGAACGAGGGATCTATTCACAAAGTTGCTGCTCAAATATTAGGCGCAGAAAGCTGTAATGGTTGGACCTATTGGCATTATCAAGTAGGAAATAGTTTAAAGCCTATTGATGAACTTAGGCAACGTCTACGGCCAAAAGCTTAATTCTTATAAATTTTACCCAAATAATTTTCTAAAAAACTTTTATTTTTAGAGAGATATTTAAGAAAAATATTTCTAAAAAAAACGCTTACAGGATTTGCAATATGGAATGCATAGTGATTGATGGAAGATCTAGAATTAATCTGTTTCGTCTTTAAAACTCTTTTTTTATAATAATTAGATAAATTATTATTTAGATCATTGAAAAGATCATTTGCAGACTCAATTGATTGTGATGCTCCTTGAGCAAAAGAGGGTGGAAATGAAAAGAAAGCATCTCCCATTAAAAAAATATTTTTATTACTAGGTATTTTAATTTTTTTACTCACAAAAATCGGAAAGCATTTAACTTCATTTACTAACTCAGTTAAATTTAAATCTGATTTTGAAGAAATCTGGCTCATTAAATTATTTATAAAACTTTTTTCTTTAAATAGACTTCTATTTGTAATCTCAGATTCAATGAGTTTTTTCCTTACTATAGATATAAAATTAAATTCGTTATTTTGATTGATAGGATAAATCACAAAGTGAAAATTTGACCCTAGATATAGGGAAATATCTAAATTTTCGAAGTTCTGAATATTCCCTCTTAGCGCAATTGAATTAAAATAGTTTGGTGTACCCTCTTTTTTAAATAAAATTTCTTTTGTTCTGGAATAAACTCCATCAGCTGCAACTATATAATCAAATTCCTCTTTACGACTATCGCTGAAAGATAATTTCAATTTCTCATGTTGCTCAATATTGATAAGATCCGAGTTAAAAATAATTTTATCTTTTGGGATGTTACTTAACAAAAATTCTATTAATTTTGATCTTTTTAATGTTGTGTATCTGTTATTCTCAAAGTTAAATTGAGATAAGTCAATATCACATATCTTTTCTAACACTTTTGCATCAAAGAAATTTACTTTTTTTGGAAAAAATACTTCGCTTGCATTCATTTTTTGAAATCCAATTTTATTTAGAAGATTAATGCTGTTGACTGATAACTGTATCCCATAACCATCACTTAAATCTAATGAGGGTTTTTTTTCAAAAATTTTATAAGAAAAAGAGGTATTGTTTTCTAAAAGATTTGCGAGAAAAAGACCAGAAATCCCAGATCCAATTATTGCAATACTTTTCATCTTATTGTGATACTGAATTTAATATTTTTTTTGTAAATGAAGGTAAAATATAGTTTTTAATATTTTCTTTGTCCAAAATTATACTTTTATTTGTTTTTTTAANTTTTGTATTTTTGTTAATAATNATTTTCATATCCATATTTGACATTTTTACATTTATTTTTTTTTGATTTGAATTTTCAAATTTATTCTCATCTATTTCTNTCATTGGAAAAATGATCAAATTTTTTAAAAAATTGAATTTTTTATTTTTAATTAATAAATAATTATTTTTGTATTTATTAACATTTGCTTCAAAGTATTTTATTTTGTTAAACTTNTTTTTAGATTTGATTAAAAAATCTTTTTTTTTGTAAGCCTTACAATTTTGTGTAAGTGGACAGTGAAGNCAATATGGTAATGGGGGTTTACAAATTAATGCTCCTATCTCCATGATTGCTTGTGCATAATCACTTGATCTTTTTGAAAATCCAAAAAAAGATTTTTTTTTATTTAAGTTTTCTTTTGATATTTCATAATCTGTTTTAAGTAAAAAAACTCTTTTTAGTATTCTTTCAACGTTTCCATCCATTGGAATATAAGGCTTATTATGTGCAATTGCTAAAATTGATCTAGAAGTATACTCACCGATTCCTGGAAGAGATTTAAGTGTTTCAATATCTTCTGGCAACTCACCTTTAAAATCCTTTAATAGTTTTATAGCAGTTTTTTTNAAATTTCTTGCTCTAGAATAATACCCAAGTCCTTCCCAGTTTTTTAAAATTTTGTGATCACTTGATTCAGCTAATAATTTTAAATTTGGAAATTCTTTAATGAACTTTTCAAAATAAGGAATAACAGTTTTAACCTGTGTTTGTTGAAGCATAAATTCACTTACAAGAGTAAAATAGTCTTGTTTTTTTTTCGAAACTTTTTTTCTCCAAGGTAAGGTTCTTTTATTATTATCGTACCAATATAGAATTTTTTTTGGTATGTTTTGATTTATCATATGAATATTAAATACAATACTAAGCAGAGATATAAATCCATTCAAGGCTTAAGATCTTTTAAGGATACTTTACCCACAGAGGCAAAAAGAATTCTTAATAAAAAAGGGGATGTTTATAATAAAACTCTTGATAATTGGAAATATATAGTTGGCAAAGAATTATTTAAAGAATGTTATCCAAAATCATTTAAGGGATCTAATAAGGTAAAAAATAGTTGTTTGACTATAATGGTTAAAAGAGGGTCTGAAGTGAATTTAGAATATTCTAAAAATGAAATTATAAAAAAAATGAATGCATTCTTTGGATATGAAGTTGTTCAAACTATAAAACTAAATACATTTGAGGGATTTTTGGAAAAAAAGCTCAAAAAAAGCGCTGATTATGCGACAAAAAACAAACACATAAAAGACATAAGTAATATTAAAAATGAAAAAGTTAGAAACTCTTTGATTGAGTTAAGCAATTTATACAAAAAAAAATGAAAAAAATTTTATTAACCTTTTTATTATCCTTCTTTTTATTCCCTAATATCTCTAGTTCTGATGTAAAACCAATAATTGATGGAAATGTTGATGCAAAAGTCAAGTTAGTAGTATTTGAATCTTTAACCTGTGGTTTTTGTGCAAACTTCCATAAGAAAATTTATCCAGAATTAAAGAAAGAGTTTATTGATAAAGGTTTTGTTTCAATTGAATATAAAAATTTTCCTTTAGATATGGCAGCATTTAATGCAGCAAAAATTGCTCATTGCAAAAACGACGGCAATTCTGAAGTCTTGCACTTTCTCTATGAGAAGCAAAGTGAATGGGTAAGAGGTGGTTCAATTGATGATGCAAACAAAAATATTAAAGAGCTTGTAGAAAATTCTAGTTTCAAAATAGATATTGAGAGTTGTTTAGCTGATAAATCTGTAGAAGATCATATACTTGAAGACCGAATCAATGGTGTAAAAAAATATAAAGTTAAAGCAACTCCTACTCTAATAATTAACGGTAAAAAGTTTGATAATCCAACAGACTATAAAAAATTAAAAAAATACATAGAAAAACTGATATAAGTTAGCGAATGGAATTTAAAAAAATCCAGCTTACTGGATTTAAATCATTCGCTGAAAAAACTAACTTTCTTATTGAAGAAGGT
>JGI24820J26691_1000110_pt1 | contig 21111 bp, 18 predicted proteins | sample METZYME_5_50m_FD_26691 | JGI IMG/M metagenome (IMG submission 26691) | reverse complement strand
GATATGGGCAGTGGAATTGCCCTCAATTTGATAAAAAATGGATTTAAAGTTTTTGGATCTGATCTTTTACCTGCACGACAAGAAGCATTTAAAGAAATGGGCGGCTCATTAGAGACATCAACCTCTGATATTGGAAAAAAATGTGATGCTGTTTTCGTAATGGTCATGAATGGCAGTCAGGCAAAATCAATCATTTTTGATGAAGATGGTCTTGCAAAAAATATGGCAAGAGGCAGCACAGTAATTCTGTCTGCTACTATNAAGCCTTCAGAGGCTGANGAGATTGGCAAATTAATTAAAGATACTGGTGTTAAATTTATAGATACGCCTGTCTCTGGTGGGTTTCCTGGCGCGCAGTCGGGCACACTTACGCTTATGGCCTCTGCAAAAGAAGATGTNATGAATAAAAATAAAGACGTTTTGCAGGCTATCTCTTCAAACATTCATCATGTTGGGACGGAGCCAGGTCAAGGTCAAAAGGTAAAAGCCTGTTTGCAATCATTGATAGGTGCACAATTTTCGGCAACATTTGAAGCAGCTGCATTGGCAGCAAAAGCTGGGATTAGTGGAGAGGTTTTACATACAGTTTTTTCAACATCTGGCGCTGGTTCTGGAGTAGTGAATAATGCTTTGGAAAAAATTATAGATCGGAAATTTGAAGGTACAGGAAGTCATATAAATACNATGCATAAAGATTTAACAATTTCTTTAAATCTTGCAGAAAATCTTGGGGTTCCAATGCATACGGCCTCAGCAGCCATGCAGATATTTCATGCTGGCCGTTCAAAATATCCGGATGGTGATAATTGGGTTTGTACACGCGTTATTGAAGAAATTGTTGGTGCTGAACTGCATCGCTAGGGGGTTGAGATGAAATTAGGCGTAATCTGTGATGGAATAAGTCGTGATCTGGCTCACTCTGTGGANGTTATGGATGAGTTTGATCTTGAATATGCAGAGCTACAATTTGTTGGNGAAAAAGAGGTTGGTGACCATTCTAAAGAGGAAATAAAAGATATTGATAATCTGCTGAGAGACCGTGGTAAGCCAGTTAGTTGTCTTTCGCGTCACATATTTGCTGGAATGACGACTGAAAATAAACCAGGCGATACTTTACATAATAAGCATATGGATGCTCTTAAAAGAGTGGTNGAGATGGCCCATATCGTTGGGTCTCCATTTGTCCGAATAATGACGCAAAAAAAAGAACAGATACTATGGGGTTTTAATGGCGCAGAAAAGTGGAATGTTGCTCATGGTGCCTGGAATACTATGGGGCCAATAATCGAACCTGCNGTAGAATTTGCCCGAAGCGCTGGAGTGAAATTAGCGGTTGAAACGGGTAACGGTACAATGGTCAATTCCAACTATACTGCTCGAAAATTGATAGATGAACTGAATGCAAAAGATACCCTTAAAGTATTATGGGACCCGGGAAACAATTGCTGGTGCCATGAGTTAGCGTTTCCTGATGGATATGATGAAGTAAAAGGTGGGTACTTAGGACATATTCATATAAAAGATGTTATTGTAGATACACCGAAAGCAACACTTACAGTAAAACAAATGGGAGAGGGACAGTTGGGTCCACTCTTTGATGATATCGCATCAGCGCTTAGAAAAGACCAATATGATGGAGTGATTTCATTTGAAAGTGTTTTTCATCCTGGAAATGGAAATTTTGAAGATGGTTTTCGCAAATGTATAAATAAATTTATAAAAATATTTGGAGATGTCTAATGGTTGAAAAACCAACAATAGGTTTCATTGGTGTGGGGTTCATGGGTCATGGTATGGCTTCAAACATTCTTAAAAATGGTTATCCTCTGATGATTAAAGGTAACCGAAATCGCACCCCTATTGATGATTTGATCAAAAAAGGTGCGATGGAAGCTGACTCATTAGCCACTTTAATGAAATCTTCTGAAATAATTCATTTATGCCTCTCAAACTCTCTGCAAGTAGAAAATGTTTTAGAAGGTCCTGGTGGTATTATAGAAAACGCAAGAGCTGGTGTNATTATTATAGACACATCTACTTCTGATCCTGAGTCATCGGTNCGGATGTCCGAAGCCTTGAAAAAAGTGGGTATGGAATTTGTCGATGCTCCCCTTGGAAGAACTCCAAAAGAGGCTGCTCTTGGAACATTAGATGCGTTGGTTGGGGCCGATGAACATATTTTTAAGGTTGTAAAACCAATAATTGCCTCTTGGTCGGCAACGGCAACTCATCTGGGGCCTATTGGCTCAGGTCATAAAATGAAATTAATAATGAATTTCCTCGCTATGAGTTATGGAGCACTCTATTCTGAAGCAACTGTTTTAGCTGCAAAATCAGGAATTTCCCCTCAAAAAGTAAATGACGTAATTGGTGGTAGTCGGCTGAATACAGGTTTCTTTGAAACATTTATGCGGTATTTAGTTGGACGGGATCCAGATGCCCATCAATTCACACTGACAAATGCTGCCAAAGATATAAGCTATGTTAACAAGATGGCACATGACGCTGGCATGGCTAATTTAATGAGTGCCGCTGCCAAACAGTATTACATGCATGCAACAGCAATTGGTGCTGGAGATGAATATGTACCAATGCTTGTGGATCACATTGGGAAACTGAATGGCATCAACATTCAGGATGAAGTGACAAAAGGTGAAAATGACACCAAAACCACTTAATAAAATTGAGGATTTTTGTCTTAAACTTTTTGATTTGATAGGTGCAGACGAAAAAGTAGCAAATGCTTGCGTTTCAAGTGTAATGCACGGAACTCGCTTTGGTGTGGACAGTCATGGAGTTCGTTTAATACCCCACTATATTAAAGTTTTAGAGACTGGTAGGTTAAATAAAAATCCTTCCATTAAATTTAAAAATTTAAAGTCTGGTAGTGGATTACTAGATGGAGATCACTCTCAAGGCGCTTTACCTACCTATAGGGCAATGGATCATGCAATTGAAATGGCAAGAAATACTGGTATTGCAGCTGTTGGTATTACGAATTCGTCTCATTTTGGCCCGGCGGGCGCTTATACGCTACACGCTGCAAAAAAAAATATGATCGCTCTAGCTTTCTGCAATTCAGATAGTTTTGTAAGGTTATATGACGGGGCGGAAAGATTTCACGGGACTAATCCGATTTCGATGGCAGTTCCAACAGGTGAGCTAGACCCTTGGCTTTTTGATATGGCAACAAGTTCGGTACCCTTCAATAGAGTTGAGCTGTTTCGCTCTTTGGATCAGAAATTACCTAAAGACGTTGCTTCTGATAAAAGTGGCAATTCCACGGATGACCCACATATTGCTGAAATGCTTGACCCACTAGGAGCAAGTTTTGGGTTTAAAGGCGCAGGACTTGGCGGTATTTCTGAAATTTTTTCTGCAGTATTAACAGGTATGAAATTGTCACCAGAATTGCTTCCAATGTCAGGTCCAGATTTGAAAACCCCAAGAGAATTAGGTGCATTTGTAATTGCAATAGATCCNGAGGGTTTCATAGGTTCTTTATTATTCAACGAAGGTATGCAGAAATATCTTAGTTTACTTCGAAATAGTATGGCTAAAGAAAAGTCTTTTGTTANGGCACCCGGGGACAGAGAATGGCAAACTGCTCGCCAGAGGGATAAAGATGGCGTTTNTCTTGATCCGGTTACGATCNAGCAATTTAAGCAATTAGCACAAAGGTTTGGGATCTTATCAAAATTTGATTTTTGGAGNGATCATGATTGAGACTTGGCGATGGTTTGGACCAATAGATAAGGTTACTTTAAGCGATATTAAGCAAACGGGCGCTTCTGGTATAGTTAGTTCACTTTATCATTTAGAACCCGGAATGATTTGGGAAAAAGAAGAAATTTCTGCCAGATTAACAGAAATTGCTGGATCAAAAAGTCATCCAACCAACTTATCATGGGAAGTAGTTGAAAGTTTGCCAGTCAGTGAGACCATAAAAACTGGCTCTCATCCCCGAGATCAGCACATAAAATCATGGATTCAGTCGATGAAGAATCTATCAGAATTCGGCATAAACGTGATTTGTTATAACTTCATGCCAATTCTTGATTGGACCCGGACCGAGTTAGCCGCTCCTATGCCTAATGGAGCTACAGCAATGTATTTTGACTTAATAGATTTTATTGCTTTTGATTGTTTCATTTTAGAACGAATGGATGCCCAAAATGATTACAAAGAACACTTAGTAGAAAAAGCGAAAAATCGTTTTGAAGAATTTTCAGAAAAAAATAAAATTACACTTACCAAAAATATAACAGCAGGATTACCTGGTGCTGGGGAGATATTAACTTTTCAGGAAGTAAGAAAAAGACTTGAAGACTATTCCAGAATAGATGCTGACAAACTGAGAGAAAATTTTAAATACTTTCTGGACGCTGTCGTTCCCACTGCTGAAAAACTGGGAGTGCGTCTATGTTGTCATCCCGACGATCCTCCGTGGCCGTTACTTGGATTGCCACGTATAATGTCTACAGAAGAAGATTATAATTGGCTGGTAAATATTCATCCAAGCAAAGCTAATGGAATAACTCTATGTACTGGCTCGTTAGGCGCCAGTTTTGAAAATGATATACCTGGCATGGTTTCGCGGATGGGAAAGCATATTCACTTCCTTCATCTGAGGAATGTAACAAGATTAAGAGATAGCGTACCCACAAGCTTTTACGAAGACGAACATTTGTTAGGAAATACAGATATGGTTGAAACTATCTCTGAAATTATTCGAGAAGAAAACCGACGTAAGGCCGAAGGGCGAGAAGACTGGTCTATTCCTATGAGACCTGATCACGGTCAAAATATCCTGGATGATCATGCGCGGAATGCAATGCCAGGATATCCTGCTATTGGCCGATTAAAGGGCTTGGCTGAGTTAAGAGGGGTTTTCAAAGCTCTTGAGCATAAAATTTAAACTGAGGAATGAGAATGTCTAAATTATTGATAAAACCTACCAGTAATGCAGGAAAAATTCATGATATTTCTCCAGAAAAGGCCGAATGGGGATATGTCGGTTTCGATTTATATTTATTAGAAGAGGGTCGTTCAATAAAAAAAGAAACTTTTGACAGAGAAGTCATCTTGGTTTTGGTAGAAGGGCATGCAGAGATCATAGCAGATGGTAAAAAATTTGGAGTGCTTGGCGATCGTCTAGATGTATTTGAAAAATCTCCGCCGCATTGCGTTTATGTCTCTAGTGAAACTACTTGGTCTGTCGATCCCACTACTCAATGTACTCTTGCAGTTTGTTCAGCGCCTTGCACACAAAAATATGAAGCTAAACAGATCGGCCCTGCAGGAATTGAGCTAACAGCTCGTGGCAAAGGAACCAACACTAGATATATTAATAATATCGCAATGGAGGATCGAGATGTCGCAAGCAGCTTACTTGTGACGGAGGTTTTCACACCTTCTGGTCACTGGTCATCTTATCCCCCACATCGGCATGATGAGGATGATTTCCCAAAAATGACTTATCTTGAAGAGACATATTATCACCGTTTAAATCCATCAAAAGGCTATGGGCATCAGAGAGTTTTCACTGAAGACGGCTCTCTCGATGAGACAATGACAGTAGAAAATCATGATGTCGTTTTGGTCCCCAAAGGACATCATCCATGTGCTGTGCCTTACGGGTATGAGATGTACTATTTAAATGTAATGGCTGGCCCATTAAGGAAATGGCGATTTAAAAATCACCCAGATCATAATTGGATAGCGGAAAAAGACGCTTTGTAGCTCTTAAATTTGGCCACCAGTAAGTTTAATCCATGAGAAAATTAAATTAGATTAAAGGGTCCATATTGAAATCTTTAGATCAAATTCCAGATACTTTGCGTCGATCATTGAGGGGTATTTTTAGTGATATTGATGATACCATAACCACAAATGGTATGCTTAGCGCAGAAGCTTACACAGCTATAGAAAATATATCCAACCGGGGAATAGAATTCATCCCAATAACTGGGAGGCCTGCAGGTTGGTGTGACATGATAGCTCGTTTTTGGCCTGTAAAAGGTGTAATTGGCGAAAATGGCGCCTTTTTCTTTTCTTATGATCATAAAAAAAAGAAAATGATAAGAAGATATATTCAAAATGAAAAAGAAAGATTGGAAGGGCGTAAAAAACTTGAAAAAATTAAACAAAAGGTTCTCAAAGAGGTTGCTGGATGTGCAGTTTCTAGTGACCAATTTTCTCGCGTATCCGATCTCGCCATAGATTTTTGCGAAGATGTTCCGCAGTTACCAATAGAGTCAGTTAAAAAAATAGAAGAAATCTTTGTTCAGTCTGGAGCTACTGCTAAAATATCCTCAATTCACGTGAATGCTTGGTTTGGTAACTACTCCAAACTGGAAATGACGCGAGTTTTCGCAAAAGAAATTTTTGATATTGACCTTGATCTTAAGAAAGATGAGTTTGTTTTTTGTGGTGATAGCCCAAATGATGAACCATTATTCCGGTATTTTCCAAATTCTTGTGGGGTTGCAAATGTTATCGATTTTCAATCTGAAATGACATATCTGCCTACTTATGTTTCCTTATTAAAAGGAGGCAAGGGCTTTATTGAAATTTGCAAAAAACTTCTAGACTCTGATTAAAATTTTTAAAGAGTGTTTTCTATTTAAAATTTATCATGTTCTTTTCTTGGATTTTTAATTATTTCAAGTTGTTTGAATTTTTAAAAGCTTAACCCAAGAAAGTGGTGGGCGACCCTGGAATCGAACCAGGCGTGCGTCTCCGCGAGGGAGTTACAGTCCCCTGCCACACCTTGCGGCCTGTCGCCCTATTATAGAACGCGAGAAATGCAAAATCTCGCACGACCCATATGAATCATTTGATATCCCCTGTCAAACAGTTTGTCTCTATACTTGACCAAATTTACCACTTTGATAATCGGTGAATGCCTTTTGAATTTCAGCCTTAATGTTCATAACAAAAGGGCCTCCTCGATCGACAGGCTCATTTAGGGGTTCACCAACCATAATAAGAATTCCCGCTTTTTGCTGTTGGCAAATGATTTCCAATTCCTCACCAGAACTCAAGATGGCCAATTCGTTCTTTTTAATGTTTTGCCCTGCCATCCGCAATTGACCGCTGTGAACATAAACAATTTCTTTGTGCGATTTTGGTAATGTCAAGTTTACCTTTTTATTCGCATTGATCGATAAATCGGCTACTGTTTTTTGCTAGAATGCTTCGCTGCTTCGCTTTCTTTAAGCTGCAAAAGAAGTATGAATAGAAACTTGATGAAAACCGTCTACTCCATGGGCGCAAGTGTGCGATAATTTCCGGCACTGTACAGCAGAGGAGGATCATCGCAGTGACTATAGGCCATTATCCTACCGACGAGAATTGTATGGTCACCGGTAGGATGAGCTTCTTCAAGTTCGCATCCAAACTGGGCAATTGCTCCCTTTATCGTTGGTACCCCGCCGAGGCTCGCAAATATAACCTCGTCGAATTCTGGCTTGCCGGCAAAATGGTTGGAGACGGACCTCTGATGCTCGGCCAAAACCGACACTCCAAACCCCTTTGAATCGACGATAAAATTTAGTGCTTTCGCCTTGTTTGCTACGCACACCAAAAGCATCGGTGGATCCATTGAAACGGATGAAAACGAGTTCGCAGTCATACCATGAATGTCTTGACCATTTTCTGAAGATATTACGGTTACACCAGTGGCAAATTTCCCAAACGCTGTTCGCAGATCCCTAACTTTGTTTTGGCTCATCATTTATTAATTCCTTACACCGACTTTGCTGAAATTAAGTGATTTTGGGCTCAGCCAGAGAAGATCAAGACTTTTTATCTTTGGCATGAATGCACTACATATCAATTTGTGGCCATCCCGAAATTGCACCACTGATCCTGATCCTGCGTATTTTTGATGGGTCAGGATCAATTACGGTACAAGTGGCGCTTTGTCGAAGGTGGTTAATTAAAGGATATGTGAAATTTCATGCAATCTTCACTTAGATCTATATACTTTTATCGAAATTTTTACAATTTACTTGCGTTTGCACATTTTCTTGTCCAACTTTTAAACAAGAGATTCGAAATACGCATAATAGGGAGAAATCACGTGACTAGTATTCTACACGATTTAGGAGCCGCGCTTTTAAGCAGTGATGTTGAAGTCGTCGACTGCAGTGGTATTTTAGGCCCCAACACGCCACTCATTCAATTACCACCACCTTTCAAAAATACACCGGAAGTCGAGATCCACAAGATCTCGGAATACGATGACGATGGCCCTGTGTGCGCCTGGAACTGGCTTAAGTTGGGAGAGCACTCCGGTACCCACTTTGATGCTCCCAAGCACTGGTTTACTGGCAAAGATTTGCCAGACAACTCCACAGATACACTGGACGTACAGAAAGTTGTTGCGCCTGTTAATTGTATCGATTGTTCAAAGGAGTCCTCTGAAGACCCTGATTTCCTTCTTACTGTTGACGGTATCAAAGCTTGGGAGGCTGAGCACGGCGAAATTCAGGAAGGTGAGTGGGTTGTCATGCGAACTGACTGGGATAGCCGCGCCGGAGACGTGGGAAAGTTTTTAAATTTCTACGATGATGCCCCGCACTCGCCCGGACCAACCGCAGAAGCCGTTCAATATTTGATAGACAAAGGCATCACCGGCTGGGGTACCCAATGCATCGGAACNGATGCTGGTTGCGCTGGGGGAATGGAGCCGATGTATCCAGCCCACAACTTGCTGCACTTGAATGGTCGCTTTGGTCTGGCCTCTCTGGCGAACTTAGATAAATTGCCGCCAAAGGGTGCCGTACTCATCGCAGCTCCGCTAAAGATTGAAGACGGTACGGGTAGTCCAATTCGGGCACTGGCCCTAGTTCCCAAATCCTGAGTAATTAATGACCACCGTTGAGCACGTCATCATCGGTTCGGGGATCAACTCCCTAGTCGCGGCAGCTCTACTGTCACGAAAAGGCGACAGCGTTCTGGTTCTTGAAAAAGAGGATACGCTTGGAGGGTGTATGAAAACCGATGAAATCACCCTTCCGGGTTTTCATCACGATATAATGGCGACCACATTCGTACTTTTTCTGACCTCACCCGCATTCGCAGAGCTTGGAGAGGCCTTGGGTAAGCACGGGTTAGAATTTTGCCACACAGACAAGCCCACCGGTGTAATGCGCCCTAATGGATCTGCGCTGGTGATGAGCATGGATCATGCAGCAAATGTTGCTGAGTTCAATGCCCGAGCCAAAGGAGATGGCGATTCCCATTCAGGCATTGTTGGCGGAATTGGTGGAGACGCCGATTTCCTATTCTCAATTCTTGGTGGGCAACTTTGGTCTTGGCAAATGGCCAAGCTGATGTTTGGCCAGTGGCGTAGGAAAGGGCTAAAGGGGCTAAAATCCTGGTTTGGAAAGGCGCTTGAGCCAGCGCGCGGATGGCTTGAAAACGACTTTAAATCCGCTGATGTTCAAGCGCTTTTCGCCCCTTGGCCGCTTCACGCTGGACTTACACCCGAGTCCACTTATTCAGGTCAGATGGGCAAGGTCATTGCATTCGCTCTTGAAGCGGCGGGCGCACCGATTGTAAAAGGTGGCTCCGCGCAGGCTGTTGCTGCATTCAAAAATTTGATCGAGGCCCAGGGTGGTAAGTTTCAAACCAGCGCCGAAGTACAAAGTATTGCTGTGGTGAACCAGACGGCAAAGGGTGTCATACTTGCTGATGGAACAAGAATATTAGCAAATAATGTTCTTGCTTCGGTTGCNCCAGGACAGCTTTACGGCCAACTTTTGAAAGGTCACTTACCCGATGACGAAAAGGCAGCGATAGACTATCGCCAAGGGCGTGGGAATTTCCAGTTACACTATGCGCTTGATGGCCTCCCGAAATGGACAGCAGATGGTTTGGAAAATGTTGCTCTGGTACACTTAGCCGATGGTGTGGATTCTGTATCGAAGTCAGCAAATGAGGCTGAACGCGGTCTACTGCCGGCAGAGCCAACTATCTGTGTTGGTCAGCCATCGCAGCTTGATCCGTCCCGTTGTCCGAACGGAAAGTCGATACTCTGGCTGCAAATCCCGGATGCCCCAGTGGTTGTTAAAGGGGATGCCAGCAATGAGATTGAAACTGACGGCACCTGGTCAGTGTCGACGCGAGAAGCTTTTGCCGATCGGTTAGAGGGACAGCTCAGGCGTCATATCTCGAATTTTGACGAGATAAAACTCGATCGAAAGGCTTATTCCCCGGCTGATTTGGAAGCATTAAATGTCAACCTAGTAGGTGGGGATCCCTATGGCGGAGCGTGCTCGATTGATCAATTCTTTTTGTGGCGGCCGTTCGTTGGTTCGGTCAATGCCACGACTAGTATCCGTAAACTTCACCATATCGGCGCCTCAACACATCCTGGTCCAGGATTGGGCGGGGGCTCTGGTTTTAACGTTGCAAAGGCATTAGGGGCATGAATAACGAAAGCAGTTTTTTGGCTCGGTTTACAACGGGCGCACATCTTGGCGGTATTGGATTAGAAAATTTTGAACCATATCTTATGAATCGTATCATGGGGCGCTACAACGCATCAATCCGCGACGATGTCATAAAGCTTGATTTGACAACGGCCAAGATGCGTACTCTGGCTGTTTTGTCTGTTGTGAATGGTCCTGTGATCAGGGATTTGTCAGTTTTTGCAGTAGTCGAACAATCAACGCTCAGCCGATCGCTGAATGCGCTGGAGAAGGACGGAATGATCCGTCGAGAAGCCGATGAAAAAGACACGCGTGCCACTCGTATTTATTTGACTGAAATAGGGCGAACGGCCTTCGAACAATTTTGGCCCAGCATGGCAGAGGCTTACGAGAAAATGTTCCAGGGTATCGAAAAGGATGATCGAGCCGCATTCCTCAGAACTCTGAAGAAAATGCTAATCAATGTGCGAAGACATGAAATATGAAACTAAATACTGAAAGTCGAAATAAAAAAAATGGCTGAACGCTCGTTTAAAAAAGAAGTTGAGCACCTGCGCAAAGGNCATGGCGACGTATTCACGGGCGAAGGTATTTTGGCTATAACCAAGGCGCTTTTGGAGAACGGTGTCGGTTATGTTGGCGGTTATCAAGGTGCCCCAATCAGCCACCTTATGGATGTTCTATCTGATGCTCAGGACCTTTTGGGTGAGCTTGGTGTGCGTTTTGAGGCTAACGCTTCTGAGGCCGCTGCTGCAGCTATGCTGGCTGCGTCTGTTCACTATCCAATCCGCGGTGCAGTGGCGTTTAAAGGGCCGGTTGGGGTTAATGTTGCCTCTGACGCGCTAGCCAATCTATCCTCGTCCGGTGTAACGGGTGGTGCGTTGATTATTGTTGGGGAAGATTTCGGTGAAGGGTCATCTATTATGCAGGAACGGTCTCATCCTTTCGCTATGAAGTCCCAGTTCTGGCTCCTGGACCCGCGCCCAAACCTTCCTTCGATTGTTAAGGCTGTGGGAGATGGTTTCGAATTATCAGAGGCTTCTAATACTCCTGTCATGTTGACTGTCCGCATTCGCGCCTGCCACGTAACCGGTAGTTTCGAAACCAGCGACAATAAACGCCCACCACTTTCGGTTCGCGAAGCATTGGCCAGCCCGCGTAAGGATTTCCAGCGCGTGGTAGTCCCCCCTTGGACTTATATGCATGAAAAAGACAAAGCTGAGAAGCGTTGGCCCGCCGCCGAAAAGTATATCATGGAAAAAAAGCTCAATGAAGTTTTTGGTCCCGATAAAGCGGAAATAGGCATCGTTTGCCAAGGCGGCATGTATAATGGTGTTGTTCGTGCGCTTCAGAGAATTGGACTGGCCGATATCTATGGCAAGACAGAGGTTCCAATTTATTGTCTTAATGTCACCTATCCCCTTGTCAACGAAGAGTTTTTAAAGTTCTGCGAAGGCAAATCCTCGGTCCTTGTGGTCGAGGAAGGCGCACCNGATTTCATAGAGCAGGCCCTGACCACAATGGTGTATCGCAGCGATAGCAAGGTTAAGCTATTCGGTCGCAAATATCTTCCTTCGGTTGGAGAGTTAACGGGTCAGGTTATGTTGGACTCGATCGTTGCCTATTTGAAAGATGTAGCGCCAGATATGTTGCCCGGAAAGGGTCGCGCGCCTAATACGCCTGAACCCGAAATTCCAGATCTTTCGAAGGTCGTACCCGTGCGTCCGCCGAGTTTTTGCACTGGTTGCCCGGAAAGACCAATTTTCGCAGGTATCAAACTTGCCCAGAATGAGTTAGGCGAGCATCAGATTTCTGCGGACATCGGGTGCCACCTCTTTGCATCGCTTCCTCCGTTCGAGATTGGCGGGGCTACAATGGGCTACGGTCTGGGTCCAGCTGCCAATGCGGCTTTTGATGGCGGAGGTGAAAAGCGCGGCATCTCGATTATCGGCGATGGTGGTTTCTGGCACAATGGGCTCAGCACTTCGATCGGCAACATGGTCTACAATCGCGCTGATGCGGTTGCTGTGGTTGTGGACAACTATTATTCGGCGGCAACTGGCGGGCAGGACCTGCTGTCGTCACGTGCCAGCAACGCGACAAAGGCCACCAACAACCCCATCGCCGATGCGGTCAAAGGGATTGGAGTAAAATGGGTTCGTCAAATTGACCACACCTATGATGTTGCAAAAGTGCGCGACACGATGCGCGAGGCTCTAACAACTGACTATGAAGGCCCCAAGGTCATAGTTATGTCGTCTGAGTGCATGCTAAACCGCCAGCGTCGAGAAAAGCCACTGCGTAATCAGGCTATAAAGGANGGAAAACGGATTGAAGTGCCTCGGTTTGGCGTAGATGAAGATGTNTGCACCGGTGATCACGCTTGTATGCGTCTATCAGGATGCCCCTCACTTTCTTTGCGCCATCTGGACGACCCGCTGCGCGACGATCCAGTTGCTTCTATTGATCAAACTTGCGTTGGTTGTGGCAACTGCGGTGAAGTTGCCGATGCCGCTGTGCTCTGTCCATCATTTTTCCGAGCAGATGTGGTACATAATGCAACTGGTATGGACAAACTTGGTGCGGGCCTTTCAAGCCGCATTATAGGTTGGCTGCAGGCCCGCCGTGAAAGACGAAGACTTCAGTTCCTTGAGGAGGCGGTATGAACAAAATTATACAACTTCCCACTGCAGAGACGCAGGTCACCCAAGGCGAAATTATCAAGCTCGCCTGTCTGGCAGTTGGCGGTCAAGGTGGCGGTGTTTTAGGCAACTGGATTGAAGATACGGCACGNAACGAGGGTTACGCGTGCCAGGCCACGTCGGTTGCTGGTGTCGCCCAGCGAACTGGTTCCACAGTCTATTATCTGGAAATGGCACCGGCTGAAAACGGGATGCCAATTTTCTCACTAGCGCCCAGCCAGGGNGATCTGGATATCGTTATCGGTGCTGAACTGATGGAAACNGGAAGGGCCATCATGCGCGGTTTCGTGACCCCCGACCGCACCACATTAATCGGTTCGACACATCGAGTTTTTTCGATTGCAGAAAAAACTGTTCCTGGTGACGGCATTATTGGCCCTGACGAAGTCCAAGCCGCCGCCGAAGTGGCAGCACACAAACTGGTTCTGCACGACCTGGAACGGGTAGCGACTGAGAATGGCTCAGTAATCTCTGCGTCCCTATTTGGAGCATTGGCTGGTTCTGGTGCGCTTCCTTTCCCACGGAAATCCTATGAGGATGCTATCCGGCGATCAGGCAAGGGTGTCGAGGCCAGTTTGAAAGCCTTCGGCGCAGGATTTGACGTCGCCAGAACAGGCGGATTGGTTCCGGATGAAGATGCTGTTGAGGATAGCAGTCGAGCAAGTGTCTCGGTCCAGGGGCCATCGCGACTTAGCCGTGCATGGAAAGGGCTGGAAGCCCATGTTACATCACTTCCGGCCGCGGTTCAGGATATGACACGCGCCGGTCTTCAAGCTGTTGTCGACTACCAGGGTGTTGACTACGGCAAGGAATATTTGGACCGCTTGTCGGAAATGTTGGATTTGGATAGTGCGAAACATGACTGGGAACTCAGCCGTGAGGCCGCCAAGTATATCGCCAAGGCAATGGTNTATGATGATGTAATTCGGGTGGCCGATCTNAAGACCCGCCGNACGAGGTTTNACCGGGTCCAGAACGAAATTCGTCCGGACGATGCAGCTGTAATGCATGTAACGGAATTCATGCATCCTCGTGCCGAGGAAATCGTAGGGCTTTTGCCCGCTAAGCTGGGCGCGCGCTGGATAAATAACCCAAAACGTATGGGTTTAATAGACAAGGTTTTTAATAAGGGAAGGCGTATTCGTTCGAGCAGCCTGAGCGGATTTGCAATGCTTTATTTTGTCGGTGGACTACGTCGTTGGCGTTTGAAAACTTTGCGGCATGCGCAGGAGCAAGCTCATCTGAATGCATGGCTTTCCAAAGTTCGGTGCATAGCACCTGACGACTACATGCTTGCGGTCGAGGTGCTGCGATGCCGTCGTTTAATCAAAGGATATTCGGATACTCACGCACGCGGCCAATCAAAGTTCGACCGGGTCCTTGAGGCGCTTGAGTTGCTGTCTGGGCGCAAAGATGCCGCCGACTGGCTGCGCCGCTTGCGCGACGCCGCTCTACAAGACGAAGACAGCAAGGCTCTGAAGGGTGCGCTGAAAACCATTGCAAGTTTTGCCAAATAGAGGGTTATGTGAAGTTAGATGCCATTATAGTCGGATCGGGGATCAATGGGCTGGTTGCAGCTGTACATCTTTTGTCAAAAGGATGGAAGGTCGCTGTCTACGAGGCCGCCTCGTTGCCCGGTGGCGCGGTCAAATCAGGTGAATATATCGAACCGGGATTTCTGCACGATTGGGCGGCCATGAACTTGTCGCTCTTTGCGGGATCCGCATTTCACCAGAAGTATGGTGAAGAGCTGGCCGAATGTGGGTTGGAATTTGCCTCTGCGGCTCATTGCTTTGCTAGTGTTTTTCCGGATGGAACTTGGCTTGGTGTCTCGAACGATGCCGCCGTGAATGCAGCTAGAATTTCCAAGATTTCCGAAAATGATGCTAATACCTGGCGTGATTTGACAGATGGTTTTGGCAAACAGGCCGAGGCCATATTTGCCATTTTGGGCAGCCCAATGGGAGTTGGAGGACTAGGAAAGCTATTTTGGAGTTTGTTGCGCAAGCTAAAGCCAACTGGCTTGTCCGACCTTGGGCGTTTTCTGATGACTTCACCGCGGTCCTGGCTTGACAATACATTTGAAAACGGAAAAGTAAAAGCAATGCTTGCGGCTTGGGGAATGCATTTGGACTTTGCACCCGATACAGCGGGTGGAGCGTTATTTCCTTACCTGGAGGGCATGGCAAATCAAGCCTTTGGTATGGCGCTTGGCAAAGGGGGGGCACAGTGCCTGACCGACTCACTTGTAGCACTTATCGAGCGCAAGGGAGGGCAGGTGATTTGTAATTCGAAGGTAGTTGAAATCTTGACAGAAAAGGGTCGCGCGCGCAGTATCGTTCTGGAAAGCGGTGAAGAAGTNCAAGCCAAGAAAGCCATTATAGCCAACCTTGCGCCTTCTGGGCTCGCGCGATTGACAGGCGATACAGGTGACGNAACATTTGACCAAAAAATTGCCAAGTACGAACATGCACCGGGCACGATGATGATNCACCTTGCGTTGGATGGNCCTTTGGAATGGAGCGCCGGTAAAGAGCTTCAATCATTTGCTTATGTGCATATCGCACCTTCACTTGATCAGATGGCCAAAACCTATACGCAGGCCAAGGCAAATCTACTTCCGGACGAACCCGTTATTGTCGTCGGCCAACCCACTGCCATNGACTCTTCTCGGGCTCCGGATGGGCGTCACGTTTTGTGGTTGCAAGTGCGTATGGTGCCCGGAACCATTCAAGGCGATGCAGCAGGTATTATAACGGCTACTGATTGGGAAATTGCCAAAATTGAAATGGCCGAACGCGCCTTTGATCTGATCGAAGCCCATGCGCCCGGACTANGGGTCAAGACCATTTCATCAAGGGTCGTGGGTCCAAATGAGCTGGAAGCGGACAACGCCAATCTGGTTGGNGGGGATCAGGTTTGCGGGTCTCATCATCTCAGTCAGCACTTCCTGTTCCGACCCATGCGTGGGCATGCGGATGGGTCAACACCAATCAAGAATTTACACCTGACAGGCGCCGCAGTCTGGCCAGGGGCCGGCACTGGAGCCGGTGCGGGCTTTTTGCTCGCTCAGAAACTTGCGGGAAAATGAAACATTGGGAGGACCAAATAATGACAATAATTTCTAGACGTAGTTTAATGAAAGGGGCCGCCGCTGGCGCCGGCCTCGCAATCGGCGGGGCGCCTTTGTCACTGATGGCAAAGGGGATCGACGATTTAGTCATTGCGTATCACGTTAACCTGCCGAATTGGGACCCAACGGTCGGGCTATCGGCAGTTAATCCAACGATCCAAGGCATCTACCAATCTGTGTTTGATATGTTCATACATCAGAGCCCAGATTTGGCACCGGCTCCGGGATTAATTACCAACTGGGACTGGAATGATGATAAAACCGGCTTTTGGGTCGAGGTTCGTGAAGGTGTCAAGTGGCACAATGGCGATGACTTTGGTCCAGAGGATGTTGCCTATACCTGGCAGCGCTCTGGCAACCCCGAAAATGGTAGCCCACTCGCGCAGACTTGGGGTAACATTCAGGATATCCAGATCGAAGGAAACCGGATCACNGCAAAGATGATGCAATTTGATCCGATGATGTTCAAATGGATGTATTTNCTAACAGGCTATTGTCTGCCTAAGAAATATCTTGAAAAAGTTGGCGCTGAAGGGTTCGAAGCAGCGCCGATTGGCACTGGGCCTTACATGGTCGAAAAGTTTGAGCGTAACGCCTTTGTTCGGCTGAAAGCCAACCCCAACTATTGGGGTGGCGAACCTGCCTTCAAGTCGGTCACCATCAAGTTTGTGACCGACGCTGCTAGTCGCGTGGCCGAAATCGAAAGCGGCAATGCCCACGTTTCGGTCGAAATGCCATATGAGGAATTCGATCGTCTCAAAGGTAGTAAGGGNATATCAGGCACCCATCTGCCNGTATCCGATGTCGGGATGATTTTCATCAACGATATAGGCGTGATGTTNGACGAAAATGTGCGTCGCGCAGCTGCCCATGCAATTGACAAAAAGACAATTGTAGATAGACTTTTGTCCGGTTATGGTGTGCCGATCGACACATTGCTGACGCCTGACTACGACGGCTATGATCCATCAATTACAGTTGAATATAACCCGGACCTATCCAAAGAGCTTCTGGCGGCCTCCGGCTATTCGACGGATAATCCAGCGCGCTTCAAAATCCAAACAACCCGCGGATATAAGCCTAAGGACTATGAAATCGTTCAGGCTATCGTTGGTCTCTGGCGGAAAGTCGGAATTGAGGCCGAAATCGAAGTTTACGAAGTTGCTAAGCATTTTGAGCTTCGAGCGGCAGATCAACTTGCCGAAATGGCTTTTTACAACTGGGGTAACGCGGTTGGTGATCCGGCCTCATCGGTTGCTTTTTCAATGTTCGGTCCTTCGCCGCACTCGGTTTGGGATGGCGAAGACATGATCCAACAGATCGGACCACTTTGGGGTGAGTCGAACGAGGAAAAGCGACTTGCAGCCTATCAGAACGTCAATAGACACATCGCTGAAAACGCTCTGGTAATCCCGTTGATCCAATACGTGCAACCCATACTGCACAGCGATCAGATCACTGTGGTTCAACATGCCTCAGGCTCAATTCTGCCGGCACTGTGGTCGTAATTTAAACCAACTAGGGGCGGCTTTACCGCCCTTAGTTCATACGGGGTTTGCTGATGCGGCTATTCCAGATTATCTTGGCGCGCCTACTGACTATGATGATTACGTTGTTTGGTGCTGCTGTAGTCGTTTTCGTGTTGATCCGGGTAGTTCCTGGGAACCCCATCGCTATGATGCTACCTCCTAATGCAACAGATGCTGATGTCGAGCTTCTGACGCGTGTTTATGGGCTCGATAAATCAATTGCAGAGCAGTTTTTTATCTGGATAGCCGGCGTCCTGCACGGTGACTTCGGAACTTCAATTTCCTTGCGACAGCCAGTGGCTGANCTGGTGCTTGGTCGCATTCCAGCGACATTAGAACTTGCTTTTTTCGCGCTTCTAATTGCCGTAATCTTTGGCACGCTTCTGGCCCTTGCAGGTACCCGCTTTCGCGGCAGCCGGGCCGAGGGCGCTGTTGATGTAGCCAACGGTATTTCACTTTCGATGCCCGACTTCCTTTGGGGTCTTATCCTTATCTTGTTGTTTGGTGTACTCTGGCCCGTCTTTCACATTTCCGGACGGGTAAGCCCCTCACTGGAAATTCCATTCTCGACAAACTTTTACGCCTTGGAGGCCCTGTTACGATTGCGATTTGATATTTTTGCTGATTTGATGGCGCATATGTTAATGCCNGCAGTTGCCCTTGCCTTACCGCTGGCGGCGATGCTTTCGCAGCTNCTGAAGCAGGCCCTCAAAGAAACTATGCATCTGGATTATGTGACGCTTAGTCGAACGAAGGGATATGGTGAAAATCACGTCATCATCAAAGAGGCGCTCCCGAACGCCGTTCTGCCGACCCTTACCTTCATTGGTGTGCAGTTCACCCATGTGATTGGTGGCACCATAATCGTCGAGAGGCTGTTTTCCTACGAAGGCCTTGGCAATATGGCGATTGATGCCGTCATCAATCGTGACCTACCTTTGATTCAAGGGATTGTGATCCTTTTTGCGCTTCTTTTCACCCTGATAAATCTGGCCGTTGACCTTCTGTACGTCGTTCTTAACCCAAGGCTCCGGGATGATTGACGGACGTTCCCAAATCAGGCAACGCGCCGGATTACGGCTCTGGTTGTCGGCCGGCTGGTTGAGNCTGCTTGCTCTAGCAGCAATTTTTGCACCTTTCGTAGCACCTCAGGATCCTTTGGTGCAGGACCTATTCACCTCCCGTCTACCACCNTTTTGGCAAGATGGTGCGGAACCAGGTTATTGGCTTGGAACTGATAATCTCGGACGGGATGTGCTGTCACGCATCATCTACGGCGCTCGTGTTGCCCTGGGGGTTGCAATACTTGCCGCGACTTTGGCTGGTCTGATAGGAGGTATATTTGGGTTACTTGCGGGATTTTATCGGGGTTGGGTCGATATCATTGTCAGCCGGGTTATTGACATTTGGATGTCATTTCCACCTGTCCTTTTCGCCATTCTACTGATCGCAGTGCTCGGAACCGGACTACATTCGATTGTACTGGCCATCGTCATTATCGATTGGACACGTTTTGCGCGGGTTGTCCGGGTCGAGGCCATGACGCAGGGAGCCATGGACTATGTTGATGCCGCGACAGTTGCTGGCTCGGGCCGTTTTGGAATCCTGATGCGAGAAATTCTGCCTAACGTGCTACCCACGATTGTTGTACTTGTAACTCTTCAAATGGGAATCGCTGTAATCGTTGAAGCAATACTGTCTTTTGTAAACCTGTCTATCTCGACCGACTCGCCGACCTGGGGCGGTATGATCGCTGAAGGGCGCATCGCAATTTATCAGGCTTGGTGGGTTTTGGTTTTTCCGCTNATCACACTTTTTCTTACCGTCCTCAGTTTCAGCCAGTTGGGTGAGGGATTGAAAGACCGTTTCGATCCAGTGCTACGATGAGCGCCTTTTTGTCTATAGAAGACCTTACGGTCGAGTTGAAGTCCGGCATGCCAGTACTTCGGGGTGTTTCGATCGATGTTAATGTGGGCAAAGTACACGGCCTTGTTGGGGAAAGTGGCGCTGGCAAAAGCATGATAGGGAAGGCCATCTTGGGCATTCTGCCCAGAGCTCTGTCAGTCACAGCTGGGTCAATCATCCTTGATGGAGAGGAATTGCAATCCATGGCTCCAAAAACGCGCCGGGAATTGATTGGTGCAACGGCGGCTCTCATCCCACAAGACCCGTTGACGGCTCTAAATCCCGTTCGCCGGATCGGGCCTCAAATCACCCGGCGGCTAATTGATATTTTGGGCTGGAATAAAGCGAATGCAGAAACTCGGGCATTAGAACTTTTGGACGAGGTTAATATCCCTGACCCGGACAGAGTTATGCATAGCTATCCGCATGAACTTTCTGGTGGAATGCGCCAAAGGATATTGATCGCATCAGCCTTTGCAGCGGAACCCAAATTGATTATTGCTGATGAACCAACAACAGCCTTAGATGTCACAGTGCAAAAGCGTATTTTAAAGCTTATCGAAGAAATGCAAGAACGACATGGGAGTGCGCTTTTATTCGTGACCCATGATTTAGGGGTAATCTCCAAAATCGTTCAGAGCCTTTCAGTTCTTTATGAGGGAAAGGTAGTCGAGACCGCAGACTTGCGGAACTTTTTTATGCAACCCTCCCACCTCTATTCTCGAGCTTTACTTCAAGCCACGCCAAAATATACTGACCCTGATAGAAGCTTGACACCAGTTTCAGACGAAGTGACTGCGATACTGGCTGACGAAATCGATGTTTGGGACAAGGAGCATGGGTATCATGTCTAAAGCGCTTTTTCAGGTCCGCAATATGTACTTGTCCTTACCGGACAGAGCGAGAAAGCGGGTTTTCGGTCCAGCACCCAAGATCGAGATATTAAAAGACCTGAACTTTGATATTCATCGNAGAGAGGTTTTGGGTATCGTCGGCGGTTCTGGTTCAGGCAAATCAACCACAGGCAGGGCATTGGTTCGGCTTCTTAAACCGACGCAGGGAAGCGTTACCTTCGATGGAAGGGACATTACACATTTGGGAGCTGTTGCGCTAAAACCGCTGCGCCGACGCTTTAAGATGATTTTTCAGGACCCGCTTTCCTCTCTTAACCCCCGCCATAGTGTCTCTCGGTTGATCGGAGGACCGCTCAACTTAGAGGGCTTTTCTGACGTTGATGGCAGAGTAGTAGATGCACTGAGTCAAGTGGGCTTGACCAAAGAATTCATGGGGCGTTATCCACATGAGATGTCCGGAGGGCAAAGGCAACGGATCGGTATCGCCAGGGCTATTGCTAGCAGACCAGATTTCATCCTTGCTGACGAAATCGTCTCAGGACTGGA
>JGI24820J26691_1000109_pt1 | contig 21125 bp, 21 predicted proteins | sample METZYME_5_50m_FD_26691 | JGI IMG/M metagenome (IMG submission 26691) | reverse complement strand
CTTGGCAATGATGAAAGAATCTCCTCAAGCTGCGGTACCTTCTCATTAACCCATTCTTTGCCAAACCAGCTACCGCTATCGAGTTTTTTTATCTCAGAAAGAGACATAGATCGAATGGTTTTATCTACTGACGTAGTCCGCAATGCGCTTTTATCATGATGGCAAATTATATGACCATCCCGGGTCATTCTTATATCAACCTCTACTCCATCAGCTCTTTGCTGGAAACCTTCGGTAACAGAGGAAAGGGTATTTTCGGGTGCGTCATGAGACGCACCACGATGTGCTATGATTTTAGGTATTAATCCCAGCTTAAAGCGCCGCCTGTTTGGTACTCAATTACCCTTGTTTCGAAGAAGTTTTTCTCTTTTCTGAGGTCCATTATTTCAGACATCCAGGGGAACGGATTAGTAGCTCCTTCAAATTCTTCTTCCAGACCTATTTGTACTAACCTTCTGTTGGCTATGAATTGCAGGTATTCCTCCATCATTCCAGCATTCATACCGAGGATACCCCTTGGCATAGTTGCTCTTGCATACTGTATTTCAAGTTCTGTTCCTTCCAGAATCATTTGAGCAGCCTCATGACGCATTTGTTCGTCCCAGAGGTGAGGATTTTCTATCTTTATCTGGTTTATCATATCTATACCGAAGTTCAAGTGCATAGACTCATCTCTCAAAATGTATTGAAACTGTTCTGCAGTTCCTGTCATTTTATTCCTTCTACCCATAGATAATATTTGTGTAAAACCACAATAGAAGAATATTCCCTCAAGGACACAATAGAAGGCTATTAAGTTTTTTAGTAGCAGTTTGTCTGTTTCATCCGTTCCTGTAACAAAGCCGGGATCTGATATTTCTTTCGTGTATTTCAATCCCCATGAAGCTTTCTTCGCTACACTCGGAATTTCTCTATACATATTAAATATTTCTCCTTCATCCATTCCTAGAGATTCAATGCAGTACTGATATGCATGAGTATGTATTGCCTCTTCAAAGCTCTGCCTTAATATATATTGCCTGCACTCAGGATTAGTTATTAATCTGTAAATAGCAAGAACTAAGTTGTTGGCCACAAGTGAATCAGCTGTAGAGAAGAATCCCAAATTTCTCATCACGATCTTTCTTTCATCTTCGGTAAGTCCGTCTTGTGATTTCCATAAGGCTATGTCTGCGGTCATATTAACTTCTTGAGGCATCCAGTGATTTGCACTTCCATCGAGGTATTTTTGCCATGCCCAATCGTATTTGAAAGGGACAAGCTGATTTAAGTCAGCTCTGCAGTTGATCATAGCCTTATCATCAACCTGTACTCTTCCAGCAAGACCTTCTAGTTCTTCTTCGCCATCTTTAGTGTCAAGCTCCTCTACGGCTTCTTTTGCTAGCTGAGCTCTTTCTCCTGCAGCAACTGGTGCATATTCTTTGAGAGCTTCTTCTTTTTCTTCAATTTTTGTTTCTACTTCGGCCGTTATTTCTTCTTGTATAACCGGCTGTGTCTTTTGTTTTGACTCTGAGTCGTTGTAATCATCCCAATTTAACATTTTTTTACTCCTTTATTTTATTGACAAGCTTCACAATCAGGATCAAGTATGGAACATGCTGATGGTGCTGTTGTGTTTGTTTGAGGTTGAGCTTCAGGTTGAGCTGTGGCCGAAACCGCATTAAGCTCGCCTGTTGAAATTGTTGATTTTTCAGTTGTTGTCGCAGACCTAGAACGCAGATAGTAGGTTGTTTTTAAGCCTCTTAACCAGGCCATGCGGTACATAATATCTAATTTTTTCCCATTCGGTTCATCTATATAGAGGTTTAAGGACTGGCTTTGGTCTATCCATTTCTGTCTTCTGCTCGCTGCGTCTATTAACCATCTTGGTTCAATATCAAATGCTGTTGCATAAAGTTCTTTTAAATCATCTGGAATACGAGAAATTCCTTTAACGCTTCCATCGTAATATTTAAGATCATTGATCATAACCGAATCCCAAAGCCCTAGTTCTTTTAAGTTTTCTACCATAGGGATATTAGTTACTGTAAATTCACCCGAGAGATTAGATTTCACGTAAAGGTTTTGATAAGTTGGCTCAATTGACTGAGACACTCCTGTTATATTTGCGATGGTGGCTGTGGGTGCAATAGCCATTACGTTAGAATTTCTTATGCCTTGTTCTTGCACTAATGCGCGCAAGCCATCCCAATCCATTGTTGAGCTTTCATCTATGTCAAGGTAATCATCGCCTCTGCTTTCTTTAAGCAACTTAATTGAATCTATTGGCAATATTCCTTTGCTCCAGAGCGACCCTTCGTAAGATTGATAAGCCCCCCTTTCTTTTGCCAAATTAGACGAAGCTTTAATTGCATAGTAACTGACCATTTCCATAGATCTATCTGCAAACTCAACAGCTTCCTGAGAAGCGTAGGGTGTTTTGATCATATACAAAGCATCATGAAAACCCATTATTCCAAGCCCAATTGGTCTATGCTTCATATTGGAATTTTCTGCTGCTTTCACGGCATAAAAGTTTATGTCTATAACATTGTCCAGCATCCTTATGGCTGTGTTTATGGTTTTCTCTAGCTTTTCTTCATCCATTTTTCCATCTTTTATATGATGGGTTAAATTGACTGAACCTAGGTTACAAACAGCTATTTCATCCTGGCTTGTGTTTAAAGTGATTTCAGTGCACAGGTTCGAGGAATGAACGACCCCTGTATGTTGCTGAGGCGATCTTAAGTTACAGACATCTTTGAAAGTAATCCAAGGATGTCCGGTTTCGAATACCATCGAAAGCATTTTTTTCCATAGCTCCTTAGCCTCAACTTCTTTGAAGAACTCTATTTCTCCTGTTTTTGTTTGTTCTTCGTACTCCTCATATCTTTTTTCGAAATCTAGTCCATATAGATCATGAAGATCGGGAGTATCACTGGGGGTGAACAGTGTCCACTTCTTATCTTCAGAGACTCTTTTTAGAAAGAGGTCCGGTACCCAGTTCGCAGTATTCATATCGTGAGTTCTTCTTCTATCGTCCCCTGTGTTTTTTCTTAACTCTACAAATTCCTCTATATCGACGTGCCACGTTTCCAAATATGAACATACGGCTCCTTTCCTTTTTCCTCCTTGATTTACAGCTACTGCTGTGTCATTCACTACTTTTAGGAAAGGGACTACGCCTTGAGATTTGCCGTTCGTTCCTTTTATTTGAGAGCCTAATCCTCTTACTGGCGTCCAATCATTACCCAATCCTCCTGCCCATTTAGAAAGCATTGCATTGTCCTGAATTGCTCCATATATACCGTGAAGGTCATCAGGTACTGTGGTCAGGTATACCGTGAAGGTCATCAGGTACTGTGGTCAGGTAGCAAGACGAAAGTTGAGAGTGTTGCGTGCCTGAATTAAAGAGGGTAGGAGTTGAGCTCATATAGTCAAAGCTGGACAAGAGATTATAAAATTCTATTGCTCTTTCTTCTCTTTGCTCTTCTCTTAAGGCGAGTCCCATTGAAACTCTCATGAAAAAGACTTGGGGCAATTCATACCTGACATCTGTGTCATGAATAAAATATCTGTCGTAAAGTGTTTGAAGTCCGAGATAAGTAAAGTTTGTGTCTTTGTGTGAATCTATGGCACTACCCAACTTTTCTATATCCATCTCAAGAAGTTCAGGATTAAGAATCTCGTTTTCTACTCCCCTTTCTAAAAAGCTCTTAAGTGCCAAAGGATATAAAGTTTCCATATCTCTTAGGGTTGCTTTTTTTTGCATCCCTAAGTATGTCAATGCTTCTGTCCTTATATTATCTAGTAAAATCCTTGCTGTTACGTAAGTGTAGTTAGGTTCTTGTTCAACAAGCGTCCTCGAAGTCATAACCAAAGATGTTCTTGCATCCTCTTCCGTTACACCATCGTATAAATTTTTGTTGGCCTCATCTATTATCTGTTTGGCGTCTGTTCCTTCTAATCCTTCACATGCTTCTGTCACAACAACTTCAAGATGTTTGATGTCTAGTCCATCTTCGTCTTCTGCATCTATCTTTATATTTATTCCCTCGTTTTGTCCCTGTTGTGGAGCTTCTTGTTGTCTAAGTTTTTTTCTTTCTTCTCTGTAGAGCACATACGCCCTCGCAACTTTTTGTTCACCTGATCTCATTAGCTCCAACTCAACTTGGTCTTGGATTTCTTCTATATGAAGTGTTCCTCCTGACGGCATTCTTCTATTGAACGTATTAGTAACTGCATTCGCTAACTCATTTACTTCATTGTGTATCCTTGTTGACGCTGCCGCTGCACCACCTTCCACTGCAAGAAATGCTTTTGTTATTGCTATAGCAATTTTTTCGGGATCATATGAAACGACAGAGCCATTTCTTTTTATCACTCTCATTTGCCCCGGTGCTATGGCTGGTTTTGTTGCTTCTTGTGTTTGTTGGGCAGTTTTTTCTGTTCCTTCTTGTGGCTGGGTTGTTGATTCCATCTAATTTTCTCTCTTTTTGGTTTTTTCTTCTTTTCTTGATATACCTACATATTGTGTCTGTTTCTTACAGCAGACACAAGATACTGTGTTTTTGATGAAAACACAATACTATAAACACAGAAATTTTCTGTTAATTTCTTGTGGATAAGTATTTAGTAAATTAAATTTTGTATACTGATGCGAAGGAGTGGCTATGGAAGAAAAAATTATCTCTATTGATCAGGGAACGTCGAGCACTAGATCGGTACTGTATAGTAAAAAAGGCGAACTTCTAGACTCCTCTCAAGAGGAATTCGAACAGTATTTTCCCAATGAGGGTTGGGTAGAGCATAATCCTGAACAGATCTGGAACACAGTAGAGTCTACACTAACGGACCTAGTTCATAGAAACGATATTTCAAGCAACGAAATAGCCTCCATCGGCATTACAAATCAAAGGGAGACAACTGTTCTCTGGGATAAGACAACTGGGAGGCCAATAAGTAATGCAATAGTATGGCAAGACAGAAGGACATCAGAATTTTGTGATCACCTTAGTTCTGATTTAGATATTATTCACAAAAAAACAGGCCTTATTTTAGATCCTTATTTTTCGGCAACTAAAATAAATTGGCTATTAAAAAATGTAGAAGGCGCCAGAGCGCTTGCCGAGAAAGGAGATCTTTTGTTTGGGACTATCGACACTTTTTTAATTTGGAAACTTACAAATGGGAAAAGCCATAAAACAGATATCACGAATGCCTCTAGAACAATGCTCTTTAATATAGTAAACCAGGAATGGGATCAGGATTTACTGAAGATATTTGATGTTCCAAAACAAATATTACCAGAGGTTTGTGATAATGCATCCGACTTTGGGTCGACTAGTATCTTAGGAGGTGAGGTAAAAATTGGTGGAGTTGCAGGAGATCAGCAAGCCGCGCTGATTGGTCAGTGTTGTTTTAGATCGGGGGAAACTAAAAGTACATATGGAACGGGTTGTTTCGTTATCGTTAATACAGGAAGTCAGTGCTTGTTCTCTAATAATAAGTTANTGACTACAATAGCNTANCGGCTTAATAACGAAATAACCTATGCCCTTGAAGGCAGTATTTTTGTTGCTGGCTCTGCTATCCAATGGCTTCGAGATAAGTTAAATTTTTTTGAGGACGCTTCAGAAACTGAGAACCTATCCAAAAATGCCGCGGAGGATTCAAAGGTATTAGTTATTCCAGCCCTTACGGGTCTTGGTGCCCCACATTGGGACGCAAATGCAAGGGGGGCAATTTTCGGGTTAACTAGAGATACTGGTACTGCAGAAATAACAAAAGCCACCTTGGAATCAATAACTTATCAAAGTAAGGACCTAATCGAAGCTATAAAAGCAGATGATGCATATTTTGAAAAGTTAATGATAGACGGAGGTATGGTGGCTAATGATTGGTTTTGCCAAAAGTTAGCGAACATACTCGAAGTTGAGGTTGAGCGCCCAAAAATTATTGANACTACCTCTTTAGGTGCNGCTTATTTAGCNGGATTAAGNGCAGATCTTTTTGAAAATTTTGGGTCATTAAGTAAATTGAGGCAGGTAGANAAAACTTTTAAACCCAAGAAGGAAGATAATAATTACTTAGAGTGGAGCAAAGCTGTTCAAAAAATACTGACTTAATGATCTCCGAGCANCTTCAGNAGGAGTCCTTTTTGAGCGTGCAGTCTGTTTTCAGCTTGCCTCCATACGCGACTTCTTGAATCATCGAGTAAAGTTTCTGATATTTCATTACCTCTTACAGCTGGTAAACAATGTAGAAAAATTACATCAGGGCGAGCTAAATTTAAAATATCTGCATTAACTTGATAGTCAGAGAAGTAACGCAATCTTTTTTTTGCGTCTTTTTCGTCACCCATGGAAACCCAAACATCAGTTGATATCAAGTCACTTTCTTTCGCAGCTTCAGTTATAGATTGAGTAAAGTGAAGATTTTTAAAAATCTCGGCTGAGGNCGGGATATATTCCTCAGGGCAAGCAACCCAGAATTCGAAGCCNAACAATTCTGATGCTTGCGCATAGCTAAAACAGACATTATTGAAATCTCCAAACCAAGTAACTTTTTTTCCTTCAATACTGCCTTTCTCTTCATAGAAAGTTAAAAGATCGGCAAGAAGTTGACAGGGATGTGATTTATTACTTAGNCCATTTATTACCGGTACAGATGAGTGATTTGAGAATTCTATTTGCGTCTCATGCTTCATTGTTCTTAAAACCAGACCATCAACCATAGAACTTATAACTTTTGATGTATCCTGAATCGGCTCACCTCTGCCAAGCTGCAGATCATTGACCGATAAAAAGCTTGCCTTACCNCCTAATTGAGTCATAGCTACCTCGAAGGAAACTCTGGTTCTTGTTGAGGGCTTCTCGAATATAAGACCAAGAAATTTTCCAGAAAGTGAGTTAGACGAATTTGNTCCATTTTTAACTGCCANAGATAGGTGCAAAAGGTCCTCTAACTCCTGAGCTGAGAAAACATCTAGGTCTAGAAAATTTGTAATCATCTTGTAAAAAAAAGATCGTGACTATATAGATTATCGATCATTTAATCAATTAATGGTAAGCTTCCTGAACCCAAAAAGGAACAACAATACATGCAAGAGTTTTTAGTAAAGCCCTTAAGCAATATTGCTCAAGTAGGCCTGGATAAGTTAGAAGGAACATCATGCGTTCTAAATGAATCAGCATCAGAACCAGACGGAGTTTTGGTTAGAAGTACTAAATTGAGTTCTGAAGACCTTACAGATAACCTCAAAGCCATTTCGAGGGCTGGAGCAGGAGTAAATAATATCCCTGTTGATGAGTGCACAGAGAAAGGAATAGTTGTGTTTAATACCCCTGGAGCAAATGCNAATGCAGTGAAGGAACTAGTTCTTGCAGGCTTAATGCTTTCTTCAAGAAATATTTATGCAAGTATTGATTTTGTTAATGACCTGACCGATAAAATTGAAATGAGCGAACTTGAACCCTATCTAGAAAGCAACAAAAAACAATTTAAAGGCAATGAACTCTCTGGCTCTTCACTGGGTGTAGTTGGATTAGGAGCTATTGGATCTAAGGTTGCGAGAATGGGAGTGGCTTTAGACATGGAGGTCATTGGATTTGATCCNGCATTATCTGTTGAAGCTGCCTGGAAGTTACCCAGTCAAGTCAAACCAGCCACAACACTGGAAGAATTGTTTAGAGTAAGTGACTATATTTCAATACACATACCTGCACTTCCTACAACAGAAAAAATTATTAATAAGGATCTTTTTAAATTTTCAAATAAACTCTCTTTGCTTAATTTCGCGCGTCATGAAGTTGTTAATACTCAAGATGTATTGAATTTCATTGATAAGGGAAATTTGAGAAACTTTATTACCGATTTCCCAACTCCAGAACTCATTAAAAGAGCCAATGAAAAAAAAGATGTAATTTTATTACCCCACATAGGAGCTAGTACTGCTCAAGCCGAGGAAAACTGTGCGGTTATGGCCGTTAATCAACTTACGGAATTTCTGCAGACTGGCAATATTATCAATTCAGTTAATTTCCCCGATGTTCGTCTAAATAGAACTACCGATTATCGAATAAGTATAATCAATAAAAATGTACCGGCTATGATAGGACAGATTGCAACCGAACTAGGGGAGTTGAAATTGAACATTGCAGAGATGACAAATGTCAGCAAAGGTGACATAGCATACAATTTAATTGACATAGAAAACGAAGTAAGCGAAAAATCTATCAATAAGTTACAAAGCATAGAGAATGTCATTGATGTAAGGTTAATTGGTTAATTATTTAAGTTATTGTTTTATTTGAAATTTTGTTTTTTTAAATTTTTCAAATGTTTTTTTAACCTAAATGTCCTTTTTTACGCACAATTTTAGGTCTCATATAGTGACACAGCCCTAAATGGAATTAGTTCAACAAAAAAAACTGACAAAATTTAGATTTTCTCTTAAAGTATTGTTTTTATTAACTATTTTTAAATGTGTTTGAAATTTGATCAATCTGCTGAAACTCGCCTATTTTTCATTCACATCAAAAAACTATGAAGTTATCCAAAGAGTTATCCACAGAAATTGTGGATAAAAAAATTAAAATTTTATTGTTTCATTTGATGAATTTTTACAAGCGTCAATCATGAACGGAAAAGGTTTAGGAAAAGCACCTAATATGCATTTTTCATGGCTAAAAGTTTTAGAATCAGAATTTAAAAAATCATATATGAATGAACTTCGAGACTTTTTAAGACAAGAGAAATCCAAAAAAAAAATTATCTTTCCACCAACCGAAAAAACATTTGCTTGCTTAAAACTTACTACTCTTGATTCAGTAAAATTAGTCATTATCGGACAAGATCCTTATCATGGTTTGGGTCAAGCTAACGGATTAGCCTTTTCTGTAAAGGAGGACCAACCAATTCCCCCATCCTTGCAAAACATTTTCAAAGAAATTGAAAAAGATATAAAAGAAAGTCCACCAGAAAATGGAGATCTGAGTTTTTGGGCTGAACAAGGGGTACTTTTACTTAATTCTGTTCTCACTGTTGAGAAGGGCAATCCAGCTTCCCACTCAGGAAAAGGCTGGGAAGAATTTACCGATAAGATCATCCAAATTTTAAACCTCAAAGAAAACCTAGTCTTTTTGCTATGGGGATCTTACGCTCAAAAAAAGGGCTCGATCATCGATCCAAAAAAACACAAAGTGCTTGAAGCACCTCATCCATCTCCTTTATCAGCTCATAGAGGTTTTTTTGGCTGTAAGCATTTTTCTCAAGCTAATGACTATTTGTGCAAAATTGGAAAAAGCCCAATTCGATGGACAAGTAAATAATGAAAATTATCAAAGGTCTAACTCTTGATCTAAGAAATTCTTATTTAATGAAAGAAGACATGAAGTTGAATCATCGTTACGGGCATTTGATAAAATAATACCCATAGATTTTCCATCCAGATCAAGCACCTCTTCAAAAGGCTTAACAATTTTCTCAGTCTTTATGACTGATATTGTTGGCAATTTCTTTGCCCTATAATGCATTCTTGCTACTATCTCTTGCCCNGTATAGCAACCTTTTTCAAAGTCAATTCTGGATGTTAGGTGGTAACCGAGTTCATGAGGTGTAAATTTTTCAACAATATCGGGGCTTACTTCTATATTTTGACAGATAATCTCATCTAATTTCCATGGCTCCATATCTGAAGAAATAGAATATCCTTCTATTTCAGCTGATTTTAAAGCAATCAGGTGAAACTTTTTATCTAAGTAATGCAATCTGAAAAAAGACTCGTAGTTTTGAAAACTGCTTTTGAGATCAGTTTCAGGAAAATCCATGATCAAATCTTCTTCTCTTATTCCAAAAAAGTTATATTCGTTATTGATTTCCATTGAACATTTGTAGAAAGGTCTATATTTCTCCAAAACCTCTTTGGTATTTTGTAATACTTGATGATCTGAAATTAGAAAAAAAGAATCCTCTTGATATGGATTCATAGAGACTATAAAGGAGCTTAAAACTCTTCCCTTGATATTGCATATTGCCCCCAAAGCACAATTTTTGCTGGAGACTTTATCCATATCAGAAGTGATTTGACCCTGCAGAAGATCAGAAGAGCCTTTGCCATTTATTTCAAGTATGCTCAAATAGTCTATTTCAATCAGGGACTTAATTTCCACAAAACTATTATAGGGCAATATTTTGGATGAACTAGAGAAAAAGATTTTATGGCAATGCAGACGAGGACTATGGGAGTTAGACGCAATTCTCATTCCATTTGTTGAAAAATACCTGAGCAAAATGGATGAAACAGAAATTGATGATTTCAGAAAACTCCTTGCCTACGAAGATATAGAAATTTTTGATATTCTAGTAAATAAGAAGCCTTTCGAGGACAAGAATCTTGGAAAGATTGTGGAAAAGATTAACCGCTTCCAAGATTCGAATTTAGGAGATTAAATTTGATCCTTTTTGGCGATCTTGGGGCAACAAATGCTCGATTTTCTATCTCGAATGACGGGGAAACTTATCATAAAGAAGCTCAATACCTCATTGAAGATTTCGATTCTGTGGAAGCTCTTTGCAGACAGTATTTACTTGATAAAGAAATCAGGAAAGTTGAGAAAGGCATTTTAGGAGTAGCTGCTCCTGTCACAGGTGACACAATAAAATTTGTCAATGCAAATCTTGAATTTAGTAAAATAGAAACAGAGAAAATCCTTTTTCCTGGAGGACTCACGGTTGTAAATGATTTAGAACTGCAGGCCTTTGCACTTTTTAATGTCAAGAATAAAGACCTGCATTACTTAGGCAATAAAAGGATTAATAATGGTCCTAAAATTCTTGTTGCGCCCGGTACAGGTCTAGGTTTAGCAGGTGTAATAGGAAATTCTGTAATTGCGACTGAAGCGGGGCATATCAATATAATCGATTCAAATGTATTTCCTGAGCTTAAAGCAATCATTCACAGGTTCAACTCTGTTTCATCAAGATATCCTAACTATGAGGACTTTCTTTCAGGGAAAGGAATAGAATTCTTTTATTCTCATCTGGCAGGCCTATCCAATAGCAACCTTACTAGTGAAGAAATTCTTTCGAAAAGAGATGACATTTACTGCCTTAAAACAAAAGATTTGATAANTAATCTTTTATCATCCTATCTACGATCTATGGCTTTGGCTTGGGGAGCTACAGGAGGAGTTTTCTTGTCAGGATCTATCGTAAACTCACTTCTGGAAAAAGATGACTTCAAGCGTTTTAGACAGGAATTCGATAATAGTGAAACAATGAGAGATTTACTTGTTGATATTCCATTGGCGGTGGCAAATATACAAAATATAGGCTTCGAGGGAGCAATTGAACTTTCAAAGAGATTAAATAACTCAGAACTTTCTTGAACAAAACCAGTCTATAGAAAAGTTGAAATGAAATTATCAAGCAAAGATGTAGATATAGGGTTAGTTAAAAGAGCTAAAGCAGGAGACTATACTGCTTTCGATCTATTGGTTTTAAAATATCAATCTAGACTTATCTCAACTGCATATAAATTTGTCAAAGACAAGCAAATAGCTGAAGATATGGTTCAAGAGTCATTTATTAAATCGCTTAAATCTCTTGACTCGTTTAGAGAAGACAGTTCATTTTATACTTGGATTTACAGAATCACTGTCAATACATCGAAAAACTTTCTGATATCAAAAAAAAGAAAAGAGGAACTTCTTCATGTAGATCTAACTGAGGCAAATGCTGACAGAATAGAATCCATTGAAAGCGATAGTCCAGAAAGCATTCTTACCGCTAAGCAGCTTGAAGAAATTATTTTAAAAAATATAGAAAATTTGGGGGAAGAGACCAAAGTTGCATTTACTCTTAGAGAATTGGAGGGGTTGAGTTACGAACAAATTGCCGAAATNGTTAGATGCCCGGTCGGAACAGTTAGATCAAGAATATTTAGAGCTAGAGAATTGATTGATGGAGCGGTAAAAGATTTTAAGAATTCAAGTCGATATAGCTCGAAAGAGGTAAAAAGTGAAAAACGATAAAAATATGAAAGAGAAGATATCTGCTCTTGCAGATGGAGAACTGTCTGATTTTGAGATAAGAAGAGTATTATCTGAAATTGAGAAGAATCCAGACTATAGAAAATTTTGGCAAAATATCCAACAAACTAGAGAAATTTTGACTGACGACAAACATGAATTTCTAAACAACGATATTTCTCAGGAAATTTTTTCGAAAATTTCAGGAAAAAAGTTAGAAATTGTTGAAGAAGAAGAAATTAAGACTCCCTGGATGAGATACGTTGCAGCCTCATTTGCAGGCTTTTTTGCAGTTATTGTTTACTCAGTTTTTCCAACACCTGAAAATTCCTTTACCGACATCGCATCCAAGAAAATTGATCAAGCTATAGAAAGCCCTGGGGCTTTAGAAGTTTTGAATAATTCCGTTTCAGGTTTAAACGCAGTCCTTCAAGATTATGAACTTACACGTGAGGGAACACGGGCAAATTACAGATTTCCAAATTCAGGAAAAACTTTTAAAGTTAGTTTGTATCCAATTCAAGAAATCAATAAAATAGGTATTAAAGAGGCTACAAAAATTTCCTACATTAAATCAAAAAAAGGGATTTACATTGTCTCGGTAAGTGGAAATATCTCATCAGACCAAAAGACTCAGATACTCCAAAAAGCAAATCTTTTTGCTAACCAATTAAAATAAAATATGCTAAAAAATAAATTAGTTTTGATTACTTTTCTTGTTTCTTACTTAGGATTTATCGAAAGTAGGGATCTTCCGAATTTTTCTGATTTGGCTGATGAAGCCTCTCCCGCTGTGGTGAATATAACCAGTTCAAGAGTCGTTAAAGATAGAAGTTCATATGGACGTGGATTTGGAGATCCTCGATATGATGAGTTTTTTGAACGTTTCTTCGGCCAACAACCCAGACCCTCAGTGCCTCGAGAGAACCAAAGACCTGTAACTTCTACAGGGTCTGGTTTTATTATTTCAAGCGATGGATACTTACTTACAAACAATCATGTAATCGAGGATGCTGATGAGATCACAGTGAGTCTTGGCGATAGAAGAGAATATAAGGCAGAAGTCGTCGGCACTGATCCAAGGTCTGATGTTGCTCTACTTAAGATTGAAGCAGAAAATCTTCCCATATTGAAAATTGGGAAATCCAAGGAGCTAAGAGTTGGAGAGTGGGTCGTTGCCATAGGCTCTCCTTTTCAATTAAGATTTTCGGTAACCTCAGGCATAGTTAGTGCCAAAGGAAGAAGCATACCTAATGGCTCTGATTCTACATATGTTCCTTTTATTCAGACTGATGTTGCAATCAATCCTGGAAACTCAGGAGGACCATTATTTAACCTTGAGGGCGAAGTAATTGGCATTAATTCGCAGATCTACACAAGATCTGGAGGATATATGGGCGTTTCTTTTGCAATCCCAATTGATTACGCCATGGATGTTGCTGATCAGTTAAAAGAAAATGGATACGTTGCTAGAGGATGGTTGGGAGTCAGCATTCAAGAGATTACCAGCGAACTTGCAGAGGCATTAGAGATGGAAGTCCCGAAGGGAGCTTTGATTTCTCAGATTATTGAAGACAGTCCCGCAGAAAAATCTGGTCTCAAAGAGGAAGATGTCATTCTCTTCTTTGATGGTGAGGAAATATTTTATTCTGCTGATTTACCTTTGACAGTCGGTGCGATCAGACCTGGCTCGGAGGTGAATGCTATGGTTCTGAGAAATGGAAAGAAAAAAACCTTAAAAGTCACGGTTGGTGAATTACCAGTTGATCCTGAGTTGGCTTTTGATAATACCGAAAAGAATATTTTAGGATTAGTTGTTGAAAATCAATCAAATAATGAACAACGGAATTTCATTGAGGGAGTTTTAGTTACTCAAGCAGATACTCAAGGTATTGCATACCAATCTGGTATAAGACGCGGAGATATTATTTATTCTCTAGCTAGAATAAAGGTGAAAAATATCACAGAATTTAAGGACATTCTTTCAGAACTGGACACTGAAAGAAATACCACCATAGGTGTAGCAAGAAACGGAAATAAGAGAATTCTGAGTCTAAATTTGTCAAAATAGATACATAGCGTAAATTTACCTGAGCTATTTTGATGAAAATTAGAAATTTTTCTATTATCGCCCATATCGATCATGGCAAATCCACTTTGGCTGATCGTATTATTGAACTTTGTGGTGGTTTGTCTGCTAGAGAAATGTCATCACAAGTTTTAGATACCCTAGAATTAGAGCAGGAAAGAGGTATTACAATAAAATCGCAGACGGTAAACCTTCAATATAAGGCAGATGATGGTGAAATCTATCAATTCAATTTAATAGATACTCCTGGACATGTAGATTTTGCATATGAAGTCTCAAGGTCATTATCTGCTTGTGAAGGAGCGATACTATTGGTTGATGCTTCTCAAGGGGTTGAGGCACAAACACTTTCAACTTGCTATAACGCCGTTGAAGAAGGTTTAACAATTATACCGGTTCTGAATAAAATTGATCTTGATCAATCCGATCCCGAAAGAGTTAAGAAAGAAATTGAGGAAATTATCGGTGTTGATGCTTCAGATGCTCCTGCTATAAGCGCAAAAAATGGTACCGGCATTAAAGAAGTACTTGAGCAAGTCGTGGATCTCATTCCACCTCCGGAAGTAGAAATTAAAGAACCTCTTCAGGCCTCCATTATAGATTCATGGTTTGATAATTACTTAGGAGTTGTTTCATTGGTTCGTGTTTTCAAAGGAAAGATAACCAAAGGAGAAAAAATAGAAATATATTCTAAGCAAGAGACACACACTGTAGATAAAATTGGTGTTTTTACGCCTAAAATAACTGACTTAAATGAATTGTCTTCGGGACAAGTAGGGTTTGTATGTGCAAGCATTAAGGAAATAAGAGGCGCTCCCGTTGGCGATACAATTATAAAGGCAAATTCTGGAACACCCCGCTTAGCTGGTTTTCAAGAAGTTAATCCTCAGGTTTATGCAGCACTATTCCCTCAAGACTCTGATGACTTCGAAGCCTTTCGTGAGGCTCTGGAAAAGTTGTGTTTGAATGATGCGTCTCTTCAATACGAACCAGAACATTCCGAAGCTTTGGGTGCAGGTTTTAGGTGTGGATTTTTAGGCACATTACACATGGAGATAATTTCGGAAAGATTAAATAGAGAGTACGGCATGAATTTAATAGCAACAGCACCAACTGTTGCTTATGAAGTCTTAACCACCAATAAGGAAGTTAAGAGGGTAGAAAACCCTAGTGCACTTCCTGAAACATCAAAAATTAATAAGATATTGGAACCCATTGCAAGAGCCAATATCCTCGTACCTGATACCTACATAGGATCTGTTATGAAGCTTTGCAATGACCGTCGTGGAAAACAGGTAAATATGAGATATGTGGGCGGTCAGGCAGAGTTGACATATGACTTGCCCTTGAGCGAAATTGTCGTTGATTTCTTTGATAGACTTAAATCCGTAAGCAAAGGTTATGCATCTTTAGACTATCTTCTAGACAGATATGAAGAGTCCGATGTTATTAAGTTGGATATACTTCTTAACGGAGATAAAGTAGATGCGTTAGCCTATATGGCACATAGGTCTGTGGCTAATACAAAAGGGAGACAATTTACAGAAGCACTAAAAGAGGTTATACCTAGACAGCAATTTGATGTTGCTATCCAAGCCGCTATAGGCGCAAAAATCATTTCTAGACAAACAGTAAAAGCTTACAGGAAAGATGTTACAGCAAAACTTTATGGTGGCGATGTTACGAGGAAAATGAAATTACAAAAGAAACAAAAGGAAGGTAAAAAAAGAATGAAAAATATTGGAAGGGTAGAAGTTCCTCAAGACGCCTTTCTATCAGTATTGAGGGTAGGCGACTAAAATGCTTACAAGTGGATTAATCGCATCTATCATTATTGAATTACTTGGATTCCTTTTGTGGATTAAGTTTGCAAGGGATAATCAAAATACATACAAAGACATAACAAGCGCTTTGATGTTCATTGTCGCTCTCATAATTCTTTATCAAGTATTCATGTTGAATCTGGATTTTGGTTTGATTTTAGCTATTGCGACTTTATTTTCAGCCTTTGCTTGGTTGTTGGGCAGATTGATAAATCTTCAAGAACTACAAAAAGAGAGTAAGTCTTATTTTTTTATTCTTCTTGTCATTACATGTATAAGATCTTTTGCTTATGAACCTTACCAAATTCCGAGTCGCTCAATGGTTCCTGGTCTTCAAGTAGGAGATTTTGTATTGGTGAATAAACACGCCTATGGCATCAAGCTTCCTGGCACAAATATCCTTATCTCTGAATTGAAATCTCCTTCAAGAAATGATGTTGCGGTATTTATTCCGCCTCATACTCTATGTGATGTTTCTGCTACTGATGCAAGGCCTGATTTATCAAATCTGTCAGTAGATGAAAGTCAGCTTTTTCTCAAAAAATTCTCGTCTCTTCAAAAGAGCAGATGTACCCCTGGAGGAATTAAATTCGTCAAGAGGATCATAGGTATTCCTGGTGATAAAGTTGAGATCAAGGGTTACGAAATATGGATCAATGGGCAAAAAATTGATCAAAATTTGCTTTCATCCTCTCAAGATGAGAATCTTCTTGAAGAAACTATTGATAAGAAGATCCACGTGATTAGAACGCTTGGACTTAGCGAGTATGCTCAGCACTCTTGGGAGGTTCCAAAAGGCCGGTATTTAGCNATTGGAGACAACAGAGATAATAGCTTAGACAGCAGAGCATGGGGATATTTCTCAGAGGAATATTTAGTAGGCAGAGCAGACTATATATGGATGCATTGGCCTTCATTTTCCTCCTTACCAAGTTTAGGTAGAAATAAAAAAATTCTTTAATGCAAGATATTACAAAAAATTTAGGGTACTCATTCAAGGATGTCGCTCTTTTGGAACTGGCTCTCACACACAAAAGCTTTTCAGTTCACAATAACGAAAGACTAGAATTTTTAGGTGATGCAGTAATAAGTTTATATGTATCTGAGAGACTATTTACATCATTCAGCGAACTTGATGAGGGAGTACTCACAAGATTGAAGGCCGGTATAGTAAGCAGAGACAACCTAAATCAAGTTGCATCAGAATTAGAAATTTCTAATGCTATTAGATTGGGAAAAGGGGAGAATCTTAAGGATAACTCTATTCTTGGTAATACGTTCGAGGCTTTAATAGGAGCAATACTTCTTGATTCTAATTATGAGCAAGTCAAAACTACACTTGATACTCTAATAGGGAAAAACCTCATAGATCCTGAGGAAAAAATAAACTTAAAGGATCCCAAATCTTCATTGCAAGAGGTTGTGCAAAAACGCTATAAAACTCTACCATCCTACAGCACTAATGAAGTAACGGTTAATGCAAATACGAAAAGTTTTGAATCTGTGTGCAAGGTAGAGGAAGCTAAACTTTCTGCAAAAGGTCTTGGAAAAAACAGAAAAAAAGCTGAGCAGCAGGCTGCATCGGCGCTTCTTGAATTGATAGTAAATGAATACTAGAACCAAGTCAGGTTACGTATCCATAGTTGGAAAAACCAATGCAGGAAAATCTACTTTGCTGAATAATTTCTTGGGCCAGAAAATTGCTATCACCTCAAGAAAACCACAGACAACTCGGCATAGATTTTTAGGAATTAAAACGATTAATCAAAGCCAAATTATATTTGTGGATACACCGGGGTTTCATACTGGTCAAAAAAGGGCCTTAAATCTTCATATGAACAAAATTGCTATAAACTCCATGAAGGGCGTTGATATAGTTTTGTATGTCATAGATGGCTTGAAGTGGAATGCTGAGGATCAAGTAAAAGTTGAATCTATACCTGGGGATACCATCAAGATCTTAATTATCAATAAAATCGATAAGCTGAATGACAAAAATATATTGTTACCTTTTATCGAAGAACTCAATAGACAAAATTCTTTCGACTCAATTGTGCCAATATCTGCGCTGAAAAATCTTGGAGTTGATGATCTCCTTCGTCTGATAGAGGAAAATCTTCCCGAAGGAGAGCACTTATACCCCAAGAATCAGATAACCAACATTTCAGAGAAATTCCTTGCCAGTGAGATAATTAGAGAGAAATGTATAAACAGAATAGGAGATGAACTTCCTTACAGGATAAGTGTGGCTATTGAAAATTTCAATGAGCTTGAGAATATAACACACATCAATTCAGTTATTTATGTAGAAAAAGAAAGCCAAAAGGGTATGCTCATCGGGCAGTCTGGATCTATGCTTAAATCAATTGGTACATCTTCACGTAAAGAGCTAGAAAATCTATTGGATACAAAGGTAATGCTAAAAACATGGGTAAAGGTCAAGAAAGGATGGTCTGATAACGAAGCATTGCTTCCTTCCTTAGGGTACGATCTTGATAAATAGAGTTTCTTTGGAACCTGCGTTCGTTCTGCACACCATGCCTTATCAAGAAACGAGTGTTATTTTAGACTTATTCATAAGATCTTACGGTCGAATCAATGTTATTGCCAAAGGAGCAAAAAGACCAAAAAGCTCTTTAAAAGGAATACTCACTCCAGCAGCAAAATTATCAGTGTCATTGTCTGGAAAAAATGATCTTAAAACTTTAACCTCTGCAGAGATTATCGACCTATATGATTTAAGATCAGGAAGTTCTTTTAATGCACTTATTTACATCAATGAACTTATCTCAAAAGCAACCGAAACAGAAGATCCTCACAAAAAAATATTTGATGAATATGAAAAAGTACTTCAAAACATCTCAAACGAAAATGCAAAAATTAATGTAGAAAAAATATTGAGGAATTTTGAATTAATTTTGCTTCAAGAAATGGGATACGGCATCGATTTAACTAGAGATGCGGTTAGTAATAAAGAAATCGAAGAAAATAAAATTTACGAATTCCATCCTGAAAAAGGCTTCACTCTCACCAATACTCAAATCCTATCAAGTAATTTTTATTTGGGACGAGACATAAAAGGTTTTGCTGCAGGTGATTTCGAAAAAAAAACTACAAGAGATTCGTCAAAGACTATAATGCGAAAGGCAATAGATTATCATTTAGGCAACAAGCAACTGAATATAAGAAAGTATTTATCAAAAAAATAAGATGATTAAAGGTATAGGCATCGACACTGTAGAGCGAGAAAGAGTTTCAAGAATCTTTACTAAATACGGAGAAAAGTTTGAGAATAAGATTCTTGGACATAATGAAAAGAAAGAATTCAATCTAAAAAAGAATAATCGTCAAAAAATAAGATACTTATCAAATAGCTTTGCTGTAAAGGAAGCTTTCTCTAAAGTTATTGGGCTAGGTTTTAGCAANGGTGTATCGCCCAAAGAAATAGAGGTTCTTCGNGACCCTAAAGGTAAGCCTTACATAAAATTGAATGGAAAAACCAAAGATATTGCCAAAAACCTNCAAGTTCATAATATTAGCGTTTCGCTAACTGACACTTATACCCAATCCACCGCATTTGTGATCGGAGAAAAATTATGAAAATAATTCTTCTTGGACCTCCTGGAGCAGGCAAAGGGACTCAAGCTGCGTCAATATGCGATAAATACAAAATTCCCCACATATCCACGGGTAACATGTTGAGAGAAGCTGTCGACGCAAAAACCAAACTTGGAATAGAAGCTAAGGCATTGATGGATGCAGGTATTTTGGTCTCCGACGATGTAATTGTTGGGCTTGTTGAGGAAAGAATTTCTAAAGATGACTGTTCTTCAGGATTTTTATTTGATGGCTTTCCTAGAACAATTCCTCANGCTGAAGCNCTTGTTGAACGNAATATAGATATAGATGCCGTCGTNGAAATTGATGTNCCTGATGAAGATATAATTGATAGGATGTCAGGACGCAGAATTCATCCAGCATCAGGTCGGAATTATCATGTAATTTACANTCCGCCAAAAATTGAGGGCAAAGACGACATCACAGGTGAGGATTTAATCCTTAGAGAAGATGATAAACCTGAGACCGTTAGAGATAGATTAAAGATATATTCGGACCAAACTTCACCTCTCATTAAATTTTACTCTGGAATGAGCACAAACGCAGACCTAATGTATTTAAAAGTATCTGGCACAAAAATGCCTGAAGAGGTTACATCCGATATTTTGAAGGGACTGGAAGGGTAATTGGCGAATATTCTAGCAATAGACACTTCTAGCGATACTTGTTCAGTTTCACTGAGCCGAGAAAATGAAACATTTAGTTTTCACCAAGCGTTACCCCAACAGCATACAGAAAATCTTTTATCTGTTATTAAAGATCTCTTAGTTGAAGCCGATCTCGAATTCCCTGACTTAGAAATTGTTGCTGTAGGAAACGGACCGGGATCTTATACTGGTATTAGATTATCCTGTGCCGTAGCACAAGGAATATCTTTTTCTCACGGTGTTAATGGAGCTAAAATTTCAAGTCTTGAGCTATTGTCTTTAGAGATAAATCAAAAAACATCTTCAAATGAAGTAATAGCAATTTCAGAATCCAATTTAGGAAAGATTTATGTCGTACAATCTTCTTTCTACGGTGGCAAATTAAAATCCAATTTTGAACTTCTTTCTCAAGATGAATTTAGATTGGATAAATATCCACAAGACAGCGTATTTGTCGGAAAGGGTTGCTCCTTATTTTCCGAAGTTGAAAATCAATTACCTGATTCGTCGCCAAATACATTTTACTTAATAGATTATTTACAAAAATATTCAAAAGATATTAATTACATCAGTCCCGAAGAAATATTGCCTATATACCTAAATGATGAAAGCAGCTGGAGAAAAATTAAGTGAGTTATATAGAGGCTTTATTGCTATCTGCTATTCAGGGTTTAACTGAATTTTTACCCATTTCTAGCTCAGCGCATCTCATAATTGTCTCGGAATTTTTAGGACTCTCTCCAGATCTCTTTTTTGATGTTTCTCTTCATCTAGGAACACTTATAGCTGTCGCTTTTTACTTTCGTTCAGATTTATTTGGGATGTTAAATACAATAATTAAAAATAGATCCATTCTAGAGAGTAAATTGCTCAAGCAGCTTTTCGTTTCATGCCTTCCCACTTTGCTCCTTGGTTTTTTATTAGTAGACTTTATTGA
>JGI24820J26691_1000104_pt1 | contig 21331 bp, 20 predicted proteins | sample METZYME_5_50m_FD_26691 | JGI IMG/M metagenome (IMG submission 26691) | reverse complement strand
ATAAAATTACAAAATAGAGCAATTGAGCTAGGATTTACGGTGCATGAAGTATTAACTTTGGCGTCGATTATCGAAGGGGAAGCAATGCTTGATGATGAAAGAGCAATTATCTCATCGGTTTATCACAATAGGTTAAAAATAAATATGAAATTACAAGCAGACCCAACAATACAATATATAATACCAGGTCCACCAAAAGCTGTTTCAACAAGAGATCTAAAAATTAAATCACCTTATAATACTTATATGAATTATGGATTACCTCCTGGCCCAATTAATAATCCAGGCCTAGAATCTATAAAAGCTGCATTATATCCTGCAGATACAAATTTTTTATTTTTTGTGGCACAAGGTGATGGTTCTCATGCTTTTTCAACAAATGAAAAAGATCACGAGAAAGCCAAAAGGATTTATAAGATAAATAAAAGAAAAAATAGATGAAATTATCTGATCTAAATACACAACAATTAAAAGCAGTTCAAACTGTAAATAAACCTGTTTTAGTTTTTGCTGGAGCAGGAAGTGGAAAAACAAGAGTATTAACATATAAGGTATGGCATTTAATAAAAGAAAAACTATTTAAGCCCCAAAACATTCTTGCTCTTACTTTTACAAATAAAGCAGCTTCAGAAATGAAAAGTAGAATCCAGCAAAGTATTTCGAGTAATGGAGTGAATGTTGGCACTTTTCATTCTGTTGGAGCGAGAATGATGCGCAATCATATTTCTTTACTTGATGAAAATTTTAATTCCAATTTTACTATTTATGATACAGTTGATCAAAAGTCAGTAATAAAAGAAGTACTTGAAGAGCTAAATCTTTCTGAGTTCAAAGAATTAAGTGTAGGTTTTTTAAAAGTTCAAATTGATCAGTTCAAAAATTCTGATATGACAGTTGAATTGGTTGAAAAAAAGGCCCAGACATTTGAAGATGAAAAAATTGCTGAAGTTTACAAGGGTTATAATGATAAGCTAAAATCAAACAATGCTCTTGATTTTAATGATTTGATAATTTTTCCTATCAGACTTTTAAAGCAAAACAAAAAAATATTAAAATATTATCAGGATTTGTGGCAATACATATTAGTTGATGAATTTCAAGATACAAATTCTCCACAATTTGAAATTGTTTCACTATTAGCGCAAAAACACAAAAACATTACTGTTGTTGGCGATGACGATCAATCTATCTATGGTTGGCGAGGTGCAAATATTGACAACATCTTAACGAATTTTCAAGATACATTTCCTAAAAAAATTGAAATAAAATTAGAAAAAAACTATCGTTCTACGCAAAGAATTTTAGATGGTGCCTGGTCCGTTGTATCTAACAATAAAAATAGAGCTGAAAAAAAATTATATGCAACTAAAGGTGAAGGAGAAAAGATTTCATTAATCTCAACAGGTAGTGATGAAGAAGAATCAAATGCAATTTGTGATGCCATAAAATCAGAAATCAAAATCAATAAAAATACATTTAAAGATTTTGCTGTTTTATATAGAACAAATGCCCAATCACGATCAATTGAACAAGCTATGGTTAAGGAAGGGCTTCCATATAATATAGTAGGTGGAACTAAATTTTATGATAGAAAAGAAATTAAAGATGTATTAGCATATTTGACACTTGTATCAAATAATAATGATGATATTGCATTAAAAAGAATCATCAATTTTCCAGTTAGAGGAATTGGAGAAAAATCCATTAATATGTTTGTAGACTTAGCTTCAAAGAAAAAAATATCATTGTTTGAAAGTCTAAAATTTTGCAGAGATATGAAGTTAAGAGGTAAACAACAAGACTCTATTGAAAATTTTCATGCATCGATTTTAAAGTTTAGTGGGTTAATTGAAAAACTTGACCCTAAAGAGCTTGTTAGGGCATTATTGGAAGAATTTAATATTGAAAATTATTATAAAAATAATCCAGTAGAGCAGGATAGATATGATAACATTCAAGAGCTAAAACAAACCGTAGATAAATTTTCTGATCAAACAGGGGGTAATCTTAATGATTTTCTCCAGGAAATTTCCTTATTTACAGACATAGATGAATGGGATGATAAAAACAATACTATTACCTTAATGACAGTCATGCTGCCAAAGGTCTAGAGTTTTCTACAGTTTTTGTTTCAGGATTAGAACAAGGACTATTTCCATTAATTAGAATAGATGATACCGAAGATCAAATGGAAGAAGAAAGAAGGCTTTTTTATGTTGCTGTTACTAGAGCCATGGATAGGGTATATCTTCTAAATGCTAAGTACAGAAGACGTTTTGGAGCAGTTAACAGCACTTCATTTGTTCAGTCTGATTTTTTAAACGAAATTGATGAAAATGTTGTTAAAGTTAAATCTTATAAATCGGTTTACACGCGTAGAGTTGTTGGAACTGGTTCTTCCAAAAAAATTGAAATTTCAAGAACAGTGACTGAATTTGATGACTTTCAAATTGGTGATCAAGTACAACATAATCTATTTGGAGTTGGTACAATTTTAGTTCTAACAGGTTCTGGTGAAAATCAAAAAGTTGGTGTTGAATTTGATGGTGGATTAAGGAAGAAATTAATCGTCAAATATGCACGTTTAAAAAAAATAGATTAAAAATTCAATTTAATGTAATTTAAAAAAATGAAGAATTTAATACCATGCAGGTTTCATGTTGAAGTTGAAGCTGTTTTAAAAAGCGAAGGTTTAAGAGCAACAAAACAGCGTTTAGATATTTGGGATGAGTTATCATCTACAGATAAACACCGTGATATCGAAACAATATTAAGAGATCTCAAAAAAAATAAAATCAATGTTTCAAGAGCAACTCTTTATAGAACAATTGATGTTTTTGTTAAGCACGATCTTTTAACAAAAATTACATTAGACAACGGTAGATTTTTGTATGAGCACAACAAGAAGACTATCACACCAAAGCATGACCATATTTTGTGCGAGGACTGCGGAGAGATTTTTGAATTTTATGATAATACAATCTCTTCTATCGAAAATAGAATAGCTGAGGATTTAAATATAAAGCTTACAAAAAGAGTTCATCAGTTATCAGGCAAGTGCATTGATGGTAAATGCAACCATTCAAGAAATTAATTAAATGAAATCAATTCAAATCAAAAACTTAGTTTCAGAAATGAAGCTTCAGGGCTTTTATTTATGTATTGAAAAAAGATTGCTTAAGAAAAAAGATGGTTCTTCTTATTTGAATTTACTTTTTCAAGATAAAACTGGAGTGATAAGGGCAAGAATTTGGGATAACGTTCAAAAATTATCTAAAAAATTTGAAAATGGTGATCCGGTTGCAATAAAAGGAAAAACCTATCAATACGGAAGTAGTTTGATGATTAAAGTCGAAAATATTTCTAAAGCAACGGAAAAGAAATATCAAAAATATGGGTTTAATGCAACTGATTTAATTCCAAAGTCAAAAGAAAATCCTAGCGATTTATGGAACAAGCTTTTAAAAGAAGTTGATAAAATTTCAAAAAATCATTTTAAACTTTTAACCAAAAAGATTCTTAATGATCATAAAAAGAAATTTAAAGTTTACCCTGCAAGTATATCTTTTCATTATAATTATCAAGGCGGTTTAGTAGAACAGACAATCTCCATTATTAAAATTTCAAAAGTTATAGGAAAACATTACTCAATCGATAATGATTTGCTATTGACCGGAGCATGCTTACATCAAATTGGAAAATTATATTCAATTAATCTTGGCTCTTCAGAATTCAACTTAAATAAAAAGTCTTTATTAGGTAATGCAATACTCTCAAGAGATATTGTAAATAAATACATTGGATTAATTAAAAACTTCCCAAAAGAGGATAAATTAAAGTTAGAACATTTGATTCTTTCATATCAAGGAAGGAAAGAATGGCAAAGTCCAGTTGAACCTCAAACTGTTGAAGCAATTCTTTTACANACAATCAACTATATGGATTCTCATATTAACGTTATGAAAAGAGATGAAGACAGNATTTAGGTCTTTTCTNGTATTTTTAAGTTTTTCACTTGCTCAGGAATCAATATCCTATGACATTTCAAATCAATTTGGTTATCAAATAAAAAATAATTTGATACAATGGAATAATGATCAAGAATTTGACAATATTTTAGTTGATAGAAGTTCAAAAAATTTTACTAATAAATTTCATTCCTTCAATTTTAACGAATTTCCCGCTGATTCAATCTATACAAAAAGTAAATTTATTTATGAATTTGGAGATTACGGTTTTGATGCATTAAATATCGGTCTTAAAAAAAATAATGAAATGAATAGCTTTCAATTTTTTGCAGGAAAGAAAAGTTTCTTTGGTAATTATTCTGAATTTTCGGATGAAGATGGTAGTCCGCTTAGTTTATTTTATAAGTTTGACTTTTCAGTAAAAGTAAAAAATCATTCAGTATATACATCGGCTGGTTATTTTAGGGAGAAATCAAATTTCCGATTCAATAATCCATTTGGATTAGATTCATCTAATAATAAAGAGTTTTCTGACTTTATATCTTTAAAAGTTGGAGATGCATTCAAAATAAATGATAATCATTATAATATTGAGCTAAATCATATAAGCAAGTTTGATTCAATTAATATTGCAGAATATAATCTTAATAATAGAAATGATTTAAAACGAAACTTGTTAAATATGGAAGTTCATAATGGAAGATGGTTACATTTAAAAGCTGTTATAGATAACAACTATTACATGAATGAAATTTCATCAAAAGGTTTTTCAACAAACCTAATATCCTTATCAAACAAAAATAACTTTTCTGTAGGAGATATTACATACGGAGTAGATTTTTTAGAAGATGATATATCACCAAAAATTTTGATTAACAATTCTTTTGGAATTTTTAATATTAGTGTACAGTCTATAAATAAGCCAAATAGAGTATTAAATGACTTATTTTCNTATCAAGTTATTGATGAATTTTCTGGAAGAAAATTAGAAAATTGGAATTCAGTAAATATTGGTTTAAATATTGATANAAAAGTAAGTATNTCATCNCATATAAATTTTACTCAAGCAAATGATATAGCNATTTCCCAAAAACCTCNTGAGATGTCTGTTGTTGAAGATGATANATATTTAAATATTAACGACAACATTACATCATTAGAAACCAGTATATCATTTCCAATAAAATTTGGNCAATTTGATATAACTCATTATTACAATTTTTATGATAGTGCAATCAGTTCTAATAGANCACATAGTCTTAACTTAGAATACTTATACAATTTATCTTTAGTATCAAACAAATTAGGTATAGAAGGTAAGATAGGGCTTCAATATTTTTCAGAAAATGATTCAGATTATTATTTTGATTACTTTAGAGATATTCCAGTTAAAGGTAAAAATTATGTACTTGATGATTTTTACAATTTATATCTCAAAATGGATGTTTCAATTTCTGATGTGATATTGACCATTCGTTTAAAAAATGGTCTATATAAGTTTTTTGAAGAAGATGACTACTCACCAGTTAATCATGAACTTTTCAATCCAGTAAGTAGTCTCTTATCTTTCGGAATAATCTGGGAATTTGACGATTAAATAATATACTCTAAAGTTAAGTTTATACTTCTGCCAGGTTCAGGATAACCAAGTGTGGATTCATATTCTTGATCAAGTGCATTATCGATAGTAATAGTCGCATCAAGAATACTTTTTCCATCCATAGATAAAATACTCCTTGTAGCTGCTATACTTAATAATGATAAAGCTGGACCAATAACTTCATCACTAAAAGAGGATTCATATTGCAGAATTCTTTCTCCGGTTTTTTTATAGTGCATTGCTAAACTTGTTTTTTTATTTAAGTTGTATGAAAGCATTAAACTCATTGATGAATTCGGAACATATAATAGATCTTTATCCAGCTCTTTATCTTTTGATTCATATTTATTGTAAGCAACTTGCATCTCAACTTTTTCAAAACTTTTTAAAAAAGTTAAATTCATTGAATTTCTTTCTGCAGATGAAATATTTATTGGAATATATTTAAATGATTCATCTGGTTGCCAAACAATTAAATTATCATAGTTTTTTAACGATGTAGAAAGTGAAATTTTTCCTAAAAATGAATTGCTTGTTACCTTAAGAGCAACATAATCACTTTCTTCAGGTTTCAAATCTGGATTTCCACCACTATATAGTCCATCAGGCCAAAAAAGATCATTCATTGTTGGAAATTGAAAAGACGTTCCAAAATCAAAATTGAAATCAAATCCCATTTTTTCATTTGAAAACTGATCAACAGCTTCTAAACCAAGATTGTAAGTGGTTTCTTTATTTCCAGGCTGTGAATCATATCTTAATGATGGTAGAATTTTGAAATTCTTTTCAAGATCAACATAAGTTACATTTACGGCCATTGATGTAGTATCTATTTCACGTTTTGCTAAATCTGTGCTGTCAACTCTTTCAGACTTTTCTATTAGGTAATTCATATGCAACTGATTTACTAAATTTTTGCTTTAAATTTAATCCAAACCTTGATGTAGTTAGATCATGTTCACTTAATACAGGAAATGATTCATTTGGGTCATCATAGACTTGATTATTTTTTGATCTATTCATAGATAATTTTAACGTTCCTTTATTGATGAACCGTACTACAGAAAAATCGTTTAAATCAAATTCATCTGTTCGAGTTGCTAAATTTGATGGAAAAGTTGTACTTCCTGAAACCCCTCTTATATTTTCCATCATTAAGGAACTAAAGTTAATTAAAGTTTTTTCATTAATTATAAATTCACGGCCAACACTAAGAAAAAATTGATCAAGATAGTTATTTTCCCTTTTTTCTTTTTCTTCAGTAGTGGTATTCAAAAACTCGTAATTACCATCATATTCCGTTTTTCCAAAAACTATATTTCTACTACCTCTATCAGTTCTAATATTGTAAGTAGCTCCATATTGATTAAATCCAAAGTCACCAGTACCATAAATAATTTTATTTGAATTAACATTATTATTTATGTTGATTGATCCATCAATTGATCCAGATCCAAATCTTGTTCCTGAGTTTAGTCGATAATTTACAGACTGAAGTGCAAAGGACGGAAAAATTGATAAATCAACTTGTCCATTCATTGCATCTGTTAAATCAACTTCATTATATAATACTTTTGTATGTCGTGCAAATCCACCATCAAAAGATGCTGATGAAACACCTGCATAACCTCCACCAGTTCTTATTTCAATTGAAGGAATTTGATTAATTGATCCACCTTTTGAAAATTTGCTTAAAGCGTTAGAATTTGTAGTACTATTAAGATATTTTTTAGTACTGCCATAAACGTCAACACTTTGAAGTTCAATATTTTCATTTTTTAGAACGAATACTTTATCAGTATTATTTTCTAAATCAACTATAAGTGTTTCATAGCCAATTAAAGAAAATACTATCTCATTTTCACTATCAATTTTTGTAGTAAAACCACCATTTTCATTTGTTGTAGATAAATTTTCTCCATGTCTTACAAAGACATATTGAAGTGGATCACCTGATGAATCGGTTACGATTCCAGTTAAAGTTTGAGCATAAAGACTGCTTATAAAGATTGATAAAACTATAATGTAATTTTTCATTATACTTTCCTCCGAAGTTATTAATTTTTTTTTGCAAATAAGGTTTCCTGACTCATACCTAAAACGATTTAAAGCCTTCTCCTGATTAACAGAATGGATAATATTAAATCTCAGTATTTACAGTAGCGGGGACTGTCAAAGCTTTTCACTTTGTTCCCTACATTTGCATAAAAACATTAAAATATATTTTATAAAATGTAAACGATTTTTTTATAAATTAAAATATGTCAGATAAGCAATCCAATCAACTTAGCAACTTAACACTAATTTTGAATGCAAGTTATTTACCTTTAGGTGTCTGTACATCAAAACGAGCAATTTGCCTTTTCTTTCTTAATAAAGTCGATATCTTAATGAATTACGAGGATTATATTTATTCTCCCTCAACACGCTTAAAAGTTCCAAGCGTTATTAAACTAAAAAAATATGTCAATTTTAATAGTCTTGATGTTGTTCTTAATAGAAAGAATTTGTTGCTAAGAGATAACTCATGCTGCCAATATTGCTCCTCTACAAAAAATTTGACTATTGATCATATAATTCCTAAACAAAAGGGCGGTAAAGATACATGGGAAAATTTAATTATTGCATGTTCTTCATGTAATGCAAAGAAAGGAAATAGAACACCTTTTGAGGCAAATATGAAACTTATGAAAGAAGCAAAAAAGCCAAATAGATTTATGTATTATAATCAATTTATTAATTATAAAAATAAAGGTTGGAAAGACTATCTTTTCCATGGAAAAAATTAATATATGAAAAAAAGAATTTTAAGTGGAATACAGCCGTCTGGACAATTGCATGTTGGAAATTATTTTGGCATGATCGAGAGGATGGTAAATTTTCAGGAAGAATCTGAGCTTCTTTGCTTTATTGCTAATTATCATTCGTTAACTTCCTTATCAGATAGTAAAAAGCTTGAAAGAAATACATTTGAAGCATTTGTTGATCTTTTATCTCTTGGGATAGACCCTCAAAAGTCAATATTTTGGGTACAATCTCATGTTCCAGAAGTAACAGAATTAGCATGGATTCTATCTAATTTTACATCCGTAGGCTTGATGCAAAGATCTACATCCTACAAAGATAAAATTTCAAATGGTTTAAAGCCTAATATGGGATTATTTTCTTATCCGGTTTTGATGGCATCTGATATTTTATTATATCAATCTAATATCGTTCCAGTTGGCAAAGATCAAAAACAGCATTTGGAAATGACAAAAGATATAGCTTTGAAGTTTAATAATTTTTATGGTGATACTTTTATTATTCCGGAAGTAGAAATTGATAAGAATAAAGATCTTATAATTGGAATCGATGGCAAAAAAATGAGTAAATCATATAATAACACTATTCCGATATTTGGTAAAGAATCACAAATTAAAGATCAAATAATGAATATTAAAACTGATTCTGCAGGATTAAATGATTTAAAAGATACTAATACTCCTTTGTTTCAAATTTTTTCAATGTTTTTAAGCGATAATGAGTTAAAAACTCTTGATGAAAGGTACAATACCCCAGGCTTAAAATATATGGAAGTCAAAAAAGAACTTTTTGAAAAAGTAATTGATTATTTTTCTAATCAAAGAAAGAACAGAGATAAATTTATTAATAATCCTGATGATGTAAGAGATTTGATGAAGTTAGGAGCAGAAAAAGCAAGAGATATCGCATCAAAAACGTTATTAAAAGTTAAAAAAGCTGCTGGTTTAATTTAGATGTTTGAGATTAAGCTAGAAAACTTTAACGGACCTTTAGATTTATTACTTTATTTTATAAAAAGAGATAAGATAGATATTTATGATATTCCTATTACACAAATCACAGATGAATACATTCAAGTAATAGATAAGGCCAAAAAGTTAGATATTTCAATTGCTGGAGAGTTTTTATTTATGGCATCTATGTTGCTCAGAATTAAAACTCAAATGCTTTTACCAAGAAAAATTGATGAAGAAGGTTTTGAGATTGATGATCCAAGAATAGACTTAGTTGCACAGCTTATAGAGTATAAAAAATTTAAAAGTATAGCTCATCAGCTTAAACAAATTCACGAAGATAATAAAAATATATTTTTCCGTTCGGATTCTAAAGTTGTTTATGATAAATCAAATCAAGTTTCAGATTATTTAAAAGAAGTAACGCTCTATGATATTTCAAAAATTTTTAAAGAAGCCATTGATAATGCACCAACAGTGGACACCTTTAAAATTTATAAGGAAATAGTATCATTGAAAAAACAGAAGAGCTTTATAATTTCATTATTTGAAGACAAAGATATTTTATCGCTAAAAAAGCTTGTCAAAAGGCTTAAAGATAAAATGGAGATAATTGTTACATTTCTTGCATTATTAGAAATGATTAAAGAAGGTGAAATAATTTGTCATCAAAAGCAAAATTTTGATGACATTGAAATAAAACTAAATGTGGTTAAAGCTTGAAAAAAAATAAAATAATAGAATCTTTACTTTTTGTGTCAACCTCACCGTTAGGACAAAAAGATATNGACAAAGTCTTTGGTAAAAATGAAACTGTTGATTTAGAGAAAGTAGTAAAAGAGCTAAATGATAATTACAAAAATAGTGCAATGTATATTAAAGATATAGGTTCAGGATTTCTTATGGTTACAAGAAAAGATTTTGAGCCATATATATCAAAATTAATACCTTCTAAAAAGTTAATTTTGTCAAACGCTGCTTTAGAGGTACTTGCTATTATTGCGTATAAACAACCAATTTCTAGAATAGATNTTGAAGCAATAAGAGGTGTAGATTGTAAGGGAGTTATTAAAAATCTTTTATCAAAAAAATTAGTTAAAATTCAGGGCAGAGAAGATTCAATTGGTAAAGCCCTTCTATACAAAACAACAGATAACTATCTTAAGCACTTTGGTATATCAAATTTATCAGATATGCCAACACCAAATGAATTATCTGATATTGAATCTTCCCAAAACTAATATATGAAACTTTTCAAATTCATTGCCGATTCTGGTTTATTGTCAAGAAGAAGAGCTCAAGAGGAAATTAAGAATGCAATGGTCACTGTTAATGATGAATTAATATTAGATCCATTTCATGATATAAATATAAAGGACGATGTCAGATATGATCAAAAAAAGGTTAAGCAAAGAGATAGATTTACTACAATTTTGCTTCATAAACCTAAGGGGTATATTTCGACAAAATCTGATGAAAAAGATAGAAAAACAATTTTTGAGCTAATACCTTCAAAATATTATTTAAATCATGTTGGTCGTCTTGATAAAGATACAACAGGCGCAATTCTTTTAACTGATGATGGACAACTTTCACAATTTTTGATGCATCCAAAAAACAAAATTGAGAAAGAATATTTAGCTGTTTCAGATAAATTTTTGGATAAAAAAACAATAGATAAAATTAAAAGAGGCATATTTATTGGCTCAAATCAAAAAGGAAAAGCTAAAATAATATCTCAAGAAAAAATAAAAAATAGAGTTGAAATTAAAATGATCCTTAGGCAGGGAAANAAGAATGAAATAAGAAGAATTTTTAAATTTTTAGACTTGAAANTATTCTCTTTAAAGCGTGAAAGAATTGGTGAAATTTTGTTGGGAGATTTACCAAAAGGTTCATGGCGTGAACTTTCTAAAAAAGAAATAAAATATTTACAAAGAATTCATTCAAAAAGTTAAGAATTTAAACTATTTGGTATTTGCATAAAGAAAAACTAACTTTCTGAGCATTTTTATGGTAATAACTATAGACGGAGCAGCTGGAGTTGGTAAAACATCAACAGCAAAGGAAGTAGCAAAAAAGCTTGGCTTTCAGTACTTTGATACTGGTTCAATGTACAGGGCAGTCACACTGCACTTCTTAGAGAAAAAAGTTGATTTTTCCTCTGATTCTGAAATAGAAAAAGCTTTAGATACCATGGAATTGAAAATTGATTTTTCAGAGAAAAACAACATGAAGTTGTTGCTTGATGGAATTGATATTAGCTTGAAAATTCGTAATCATAATGTTACAAAAAATGTTAGTGCCGTTAGTGCTATAAAATCTGTAAGAACTTTGATGGTAAATATTCAAAGATCTGTTACTGAAAACGGCAACTTTGTTGTTGAGGGAAGAGATATTGGAACTGTAGTTTTTCCAGATGCTAAACACAAATTTTTTTTAGAAGCAGATTATGATGCTAGAGCTAAAAGAAGGATGGCTGATTTTATTAAAATAAATGAAGTCATAAATATTAACGAAATAAAAAAGGATTTGATTGAAAGAGATAAGTACGATAGTAATCGTAAACTATCTCCACTGAAAAAGCCTACGGATGCAATAAGCATAAATACTTCACATTGTTCATTCGAAGAGCAGGTAAGTCAAATTCTGAAACACATTGAGAGTAAAGATGAAAGAAACTAAAGAAAATATTAATAAAACAAACGAAGTAGAAAATTTAGACAAGAATGCTAATGTTGAAGAGGTTGCTTTAAAAAATGATTCAAAAGAAGTTGAATCTGAAGTTGTAAAAGAAGAGGTAAATACTAGCGCAAATCCAAAAATAAAAGATTATTTAAACAAAGATTTATTCGCTGATGTTAAGCGAATTTCTTTTAGTGATGATAGTTCAGAAGAGTTGAAATCTGAAAATACATTATCAGAAGATTATCAAGGAACCTTCAATGACATATCTGAAAATCAGATTATTTCCGCAAAGGTTATTGGTATAAGTGACAGTGACGTTATGGTTGATATTGGGTTCAAATCTGAAGGTCTAATAAATAGATCAGAATTCGATAATAAAAATCTCCCAGAAATAGGTTCAAATATAGATATTTTTCTTGAAAAATTTGAAGATACCGATGGTAATATTACACTTTCAAAGTATAAAGCAGACTTTATAAAACGCTGGGACGAGTTAAAGCATTTTTGTGACAGTGGAGAGCCTGTTAGCGGTAAAATTATAAAAAGAGTTAAAGGTGGTTTAGTTGTAGATCTTGGAGTCATACAAGCTTTTTTACCAGGTTCACAAGCAGATGTTCAACCAGTTAAAAACTTTGATGATTTAATTAATAAAGAGTTTGATTTCCAAATTGTAAAAGTTGATGAAGTAAGAAAAAATCTTGTGGTTTCAAGAAAGGCTATTTTAGAAGAATCTTTAAATGAAAAAAGACAAGAGTTAATGACACAAATAGAAATTGGAGCTCAACTTAAAGGAGTTGTGAAAAACATTACTGATTTTGGAGCTTTTGTTGATTTAGGTGGAGTTGATGGTTTAATTCATATTACAGATTTTTCTTGGGGTAGAATAAATCATCCGTCTGAAATTGTTTCAATAGGTGATGAAATTTCTGTTCAAGTCATAGATTTCAATCAAGAAACCTCCAGAATATCACTAGGACTTAAACAGCTTGTAGACAATCCATGGGAGACTATCCCTGAAAAGTATAAGGTCGGAGATGTTGTATCCGGAAATATTGTTAGCATTATGAATTACGGTATTTTCATAGAGCTTGAAAAGGGAATAGAAGGTCTAATCCATATTTCTGAAATATCATGGACAAAGAATGTACAAAACCTACAAGATACTTATAAAGTCGGAGATTCTATCGATTCAAAAGTATTATTTGTAGATGCAAATGAGCAAAAGATAAGCTTGGGAATAAAGCAGCTATCCAAAGACCCTTGGGAGACAATTACTGAAGATGTTAAAGTAGGTGATAAGAAGTCTGGAACTGTTAATAAGCTTACTAAATTTGGTGCATTTGTTACCTTAACAGATGAACTTGAAGGTTTTGTCAGAACAACGGAATTTCATTGGACAAAAAATTCGTCTCACCCAAAGGAATTCGTTTCAGAAGGTGATTCTATTGATTACATAATAACAGATATTCTTGAGAAAGAAAGAAAAGTTCTTCTGAGTGTGAAGGATTTATCTGAAAGTCCGTGGCCTGAAATTGAAACAAAATTTAATTCAGGAGACAAGTTAAAAGGAACTTTTGAAAAGATGCTAGATTCAGGAGTTATCATTAAATTAGATGATGATATTGAAGGTTTTATACCTATGAGCAAGATTTCTAAAGATCAGAAAAAAGATGTTATTGCAAATTTAAATGACGGTGATAATGTTGATTTAGTTGTTGTTGAGGTTAAAGCTGAAGAAAAAAATGTAGTTTTAATGCTTGATGAAACAAATGTTGACGATTAATACCAGACAATTTAAAAGGATAGCATATTCTTTTTTAATAGCTTTTGTATTTTGGTTTTTTATCAAAAGTGAAGATACGTATTCTGTAAACGTAGATATACCATTAGTCGCTAGAAATCTTCAGGAACAAAAAACATATAAGGAAGAAGTCCCAGATAACATTTTTGTTACTTTAAAAGGAACTGGTAGGGCATTTATATGGCTGAAGTTTTTTAGTAGTTTTTATGATGATTTCAAGGCGGTAATTGATTTAAGCAGTATTACTGATGAGTATAATTTTGACTTAGATTCTTATTATAAAGAAAATCCTGAAAAAATTGTACTTCCTTCATCACTTAATTTACAATTTGTAGAGGTTCTTTCGCCAAGAAGTATTCAAATTAAACTTGAGAGATATTTAGTAAAGAAAGTGCCCGTTAAATCTCAAGTAATGATAAATACTGAGCCAGGATATATTGCAATTAATCCGGTATTTTTACCTGATTCAATAAGTATTGGAGGTCCAGAAGAAGAAGTTAATTCAATTAAGTTTGTTTTGACTCAAAAAGATACACTTTTAAATCTAATTTCTTCAGTAAATATGGAGAATGTTCAAATTGAAAATCCTAGTAAACTTGTTAGTTTTGATCCTAAAAAAGTTAATGGCTTTTTTAATATTCAACCAATTAGTGAGACAATAATTACAGGAATTCCTGTTCAATTAATTAATAAACCAAACGATATAAACGTTTTTGTTAATCCAGCAACGGTTTCTCTAACAATCGTTGGAGGTCTAGAGCAAATAACAAACATAGAACCTTCAGATATAGATGTTTTGATAGATTTCGAGAAATCTTGGAATCAAGATAAACAATTTTATTCACCATCTATAAGAATTCCAGATTATCTACTTGAATGGAAAGATCTTTCACCTAACAATTTAGAAATTTTAGTTATTAAAGAAATAAATTGATAGTACTAGGAATAGAAACATCATGCGATGAAACGGGTGTAGCACTTTGTAGTGATTTAAAAGTTCTTTCTAGTTATACCAAGACTCAAACTATTCATCAAAAGTACGGAGGTGTAGTTCCAGAAATTGCATCAAGGGAACATGAAAAGTACTTACCTGGAATTACAAGAAAAGTAATAAAAGATGCAAATATATCAATTGAAGATATAGACTACATTGCTGTAACTAACGGGCCAGGTTTGATGGGATCATTACTATCTGGAATTAGTTTCGCAAAAGGAATGTCACAAGGCTTAAATATCCCCTTGATTCCCGTTAATCACTTAGAAGCACATTTAAATTCAGTTTTTATCGAGCATCAAAATTTGAAACCACCTTTTATAAATTTATTAGTCTCCGGAGGGCATACACAATTATGGATTGTTAAAGACCTTTTTGATTATGAATTAATTGGTGAAACTTTAGATGATGCATGTGGAGAGGCATTTGATAAAGGTGCTAAAAAATTAAATCTCAATTATCCTGGAGGNCCTGAAATAGAAAAAATNGCATCAACTGGNGAAAAGAATAAAATAGCTTTTCCGAGACCTTTAAAAGATGACAAAACATTCAATTATAGCTTCAGTGGTTTNAAAACTGCTCTGATTAATTGTGTTGATAAGGGTCTATATAATGATAATGATATTGCTGCAAGCTACCAAGAAGCAATTGTTGACTCATTAATAATTAAGTTTGATAAAGCCCTTAAGAAGAATAAAATTGAAACNGGAATTATTTGCGGAGGTGTTGCAGCAAATAAAAGATTAAGGGAAAAGTTAAAAAAAATAGGCTCTAATATTATTTANCCATCAATGAAATATTGTACAGATAATGCAGATATGATTGCATACTTAGCAGAATTAAAAGTTCAAAATAGAAGAATTGATTTTGACAAAAATTTTACAGCTTACTCAAGGGGAATGGTTGTATGAAAGTTGTACATTTTTTCGTACTTGCAATTATTTCATTATTGGTTTTTGGTTGTCAAAAAAGTGAAGAAAGTTATCAAGATTTTGAACAAGAAAAACCTGATGAAATCATGGTTGATAGTGAAAAAATAACGGATATTTTTATAAATAATATCATCATTTATCCCAATCAATATGATAAAAATTCAATTTATATTGATACAGAAATTATAAATAATCACGGTGATGGATTATCTCAAGTTGCTCTTACAAATGCTAAAAGAATCTTAGCATCAAATGAAATCCAATTTAATAAAAGCAAAAAAAAATATTTTCAATCATTCTTAGTTTCAGAAAGTATTGATTTTGATCAAGAGTTTGAAATAAGTATTTCAGCACTGGATGGTGAAGTTGATATTAAAAATAATAGGTATAGTTTTTTTAGTAATGTCAAAATAGAAAAACCAAAAGTAGCAGTTATATCAGGAAGTCTTAACTTTAATTCAAATCAAATTATTAGAAGTATAAATGCGGATTACGAACACTATTATCCAAGTTTTATTAGTGGTGAAATTGATATTACAAATTTTTGGTTCAATAAATACGATATCATCATACTTGACAATTTTCCAATAAATCCCATTTCTGACAAGTGGTTGAAACTTTTTTTAAAAAAAATTTACTCTGAGCAAAGTTCAGTGATAATGATTTTAAATCAATCGCAAAATTTTGATAACATCAATTCATTTTTTCCTATTTTTGGTTTGAGTCTAAAAACGGAAGATGAACTAAAATCAATCAATAAAATNCATAAATTTCAAAAAAATGAATTTAAATCTACTNTGATTTCTCATGAAAATTTCTACGTTAACATTCGAAATTCAAAAAAAAATCTACTNAATGANACTATTGAATGGATACTTTCAGATAGCGATATAAAATATTCTTTTTTCAAGGCTAGATCAAATNGTAATACTGATGAGCCNATATTTTTTTATGGATATTCTAGTTCTGTTGATGAAGGAATTAAAAATTTTATAGCAACATTTGAAGATAAAGATAGTATTATTAAAAAAACTCAGGTTTTATATAATCCGGTAACAGGTTATTATTTCGGACAATTCGATATTGAGAACCCTGGAAATTATAAAATAAACATTTTCAATAAAGAAACTATTGTTGATACTATAAATATAAACATAATGTAATAATTGAGTAAATTGTGATATGCTTGACTTAAAAAAAATCAGGGAAAACCCAAAAAAATTTAAAGATTTAATTTCTTTAAAGGAAAAGGATGTTTCTCTAAAAAAAATTATTGATTTGGACTCCCAACTAAAGTCCTTAGTAAGCAAGCTTAATAATCTTCAAGCAGACCAAAATAATAAATCAAAAGAAATTGGAATTATGAAGTCAAAAGGTGAGAAAACCAATGACTTATTTTCTGATTTAAAAAAACTTTCTGATGAGATTAAATTACTTGAAAAAGAAGAAAAGAAAATATCTTTATCTTTAAAAGAAGAGTTGCTTCAAATTCCAAATATACCTCATTCAACTGTACCAATTGGTTTATCAGAAAAAGATAACGTTATTAAGGTTGATTGTGACGAAAAAAAGAAATTCAATTTTAAACCAAGAAATCATATTGATCTTGGAAAAGGTCTTGATATTTTAGACTTTGAGTCAGCTGCTAAGATTTCTGGAAGTGGTTTCCCCATGTTTAAAGGAAAAGGAGCATTGCTGGAAAGAGCACTTATAAGCTTCATGATTGATTTTAGCCTTAAAAATTATAATTATACTGAATTTTTTACTCCATTCATGGTAAAGCCTGATTCAGCTTTAACTACAGGTCAACTTCCTAAGTTTGACGATGACATGTATTATATCGAAAAAGATGATTTATTCTTAATTCCAACTGCAGAAGTATCCTTAACAAATATTCATAAAGATGAAATTTTACAAAATGAGGAATTACCAAAATACTATTTAGGATATTCTAGTTGTTTTAGACGAGAAGCTGGCTCTTACGGCAAAGATACCAGAGGTCTATTGCGTGTACATCAATTTAATAAGGTCGAGTTAGTAAAATTTGTTGAACCATCAAGATCTTATGAAGAGCTGGAGTCACTTGTTAGTCAAGCAGCTGAAATTTGTAAGTTATTAGAATTGGACTACAGAGTTATTGAATTATGTACTGGAGATTTAAGTTTTTCCGCTGCAAAATGCTATGATATTGAAGTTTGGGCACCCGGCGAATCAAAATGGCTTGAAGTCTCTTCATGCAGTAATTTTGAAGATTTTCAATCCAGAAGAGGCAATATAAGATTTAAAAATGTTGAAGGAAAAGTTGAATTTGTTCATACATTGAATGGATCGGGCTTAGCCACACCACGTATTTTTGCATCTTTAATTGAAACACATCAAAATGAAGACGGTAGTATTTCAATTCCCGTTGCTCTTCAACCATATTTGGGAATCTCGGAGATTAAATAATTGAGAACGATTTGGGTTTATTCAAATATAGCTCTTTGGACATTAATTTTTGGTCTTGGATCTTATTTCACTATTTTATTAACAGGTAAAAAAAAATATTTTAGATTTTTTGCAAATATTTGGGGTAAAACACTTTCTTTGATTTTTAATATAAAACTTGAAGTAGATGGATATGAAAATTTAAACAAAAAAGATAACTATATATTTGCTGCCAACCACTGCTCATTTATTGATATTCCTCTCCTATGTGTTGCTTGTAAAAGATATTTAGTATTTGTTGCAAAAAGCGAATTAAAGAAAATTCCAATATTTAAATCTATTTTAGATAGAGCAGGATTTATATTTGTTGATAGAAAAAATAGTAATAATGCAATTAATTCTATGAATATTTTAGTAGATGATATATCAAAAGAGCCAAGATCTGTTGGTATTTTTCCTGAGGGTACAAGATCNAGAAGTGGTATTTTAAAAAAATTCAAGAAAGGTGCAGCAGTAATGGGAATAAATACGGGTATGCCNGTTGTTCCTGTACTTATTTCTGGGAGNCATGAATGGTCCANAAAAAGCCTATTTAACCTTTCAAAAAGTACAATTAAGTTTCAATTTTCTAAGCCAATTGATTCAAAAAAATATACATATGATGAACGGCAATTTTTTACGGATTCTATACAAAGTAAAGTTGAAGGTATGCGAAGATGAAATATTCAATTAAAGAAAAGATGGAATTCATAAAGAAAATTAAGAGTCAAAACTTAAATATTGTTTTCACAAATGGATGCTTTGATATATTGCATGTTGGTCATACAAGATACTTAAACCGAGCTAAAGAACTTGGAGATTTTTTAGTTGTAGGTCTTAATTCAGATAGTTCTGTTAAAGAAAATAAAGGTAGTGATAGACCAATAAATAAGTTTAATGATCGAGCAAAAATTTTATCTAGTTTAAAGGCTGTTGATTTAGTTATCAAGTTTGAGGAAAAAACTCCTTTAAAATTAATAAGAGCTATTATGCCCGATATCTTAGTCAAAGGTGGAGATTATAAAATTGAGGATATTGTTGGTTCAGATGAAGTAATAAAACAAGGTGGTAAAGTAATACCTTTAGGTTTTTATGAAGGATACAGTAGTTCAAAATATATTAAAAGAATAAAAAAACACTAGCTTGATTATCCAAAACAATTCAAATAATTTCACCAGCTATGATAAATAAATTTAACATAATCATTTTCTTATTTTTTTTAAGTATTGGTTTTGCACAAAATACATCTGTAAAACCAAAAAAACCTTTCATGAATACAGATGATATTTCTTTTTTAGGTACTTCAAATAGAATTACATCCATTCTTGATGAAGCGAAACAGTTTTTGTCAGATGCTATCATTGCCGATGTCAATCAAGATACAGTTGAAGTTGTATATAACATAAAAAAGGTCTTTGATTTACTGTCTGATGTTGAGCAAATAGGTGTAAGAGAAGAGCTTGATAAAATTGAATTTGAGAAATTTCAAACCGATTTTATTAAAATTTATACAACAAAATTGAATACTATTGATAGTTCATCACAATTTTTGACAGCAGACTTAATTCGAAGAGATATAGCTCAAATCACATCTGAAAATGAATTTGTTGAAATGGGTACTACAAAATTCACTGTTATTGATGACCGTGAAGGACATATACCTTTAGTTACTAATTCTCAAGTTGAAAGTTATATCAGATATTTTCAAGGTAAGGGCAGGAAAGGTTTTAATATTTGGCTTAGAAGATATGTTCAGTACAAAGAATTAATTTTACCAATTCTTGAGGAATATGATTTACCGGAGGAACTAATTGTTGTATCAATGATTGAGTCTGGTTTTGATCCAAAAGCTGTTTCAAAAGCAAAGGCCGTAGGTTTGTGGCAATTTATGTACTCAACTGGAAAGCAATATGGTTTAAAAAGAAACTGGTATATTGATGAAAGACAAGATCCTGTAAAATCTACACGTGCTGCAGCCAAGTATTTTGTAGATTTATACGAGGAGTTTGAAGACTGGTATCTTGTACTTGCTGCTTACAATACTGGACCTGGTAGATTAAACAGAGCTTTGAACTTGCATGAAACATCAGATTATTGGCAACTATATTCTCTACCAAAAGATACAAAAAATTATATTCCATACTATTTATCTTCAGCAATCATTTTGAAAAATCCAGAAAAATATGGTTTTAAAATACCCAAAGTTAGCCCCCTAAAATTTGATATAGTGACTATTGAGAAAAGTGCTGATTTATCCGTTATTGCTAAATCTGCTGATACAAAAGTTAGTACTATTAAAAAATTAAATCCCGAATTACGTCAGCCTGCAACACCATCAAACGGACCTTATGTTTTAAATATCCCACTCGGAAAAAAAGATTCTTTCTATGAAAAATTCAATAAAATACCAGATGATGAGAAATTTGCTGTTCAGAATGTTGAGCACAGAGTTAAAAAAGGTGAAAATTTAATTTCAATCGCTTCAAAATACAGGGTTCTTGTAGCAGATCTACAAACAATAAATAATATATCTAATAAAGATTTTTTATCAATAGGGCAGAGGCTTAAAATCCCTGTAAAGGGTGGTCTCTACTCAAATTATCCTGAGAAAGTTGTTTATAAGGTAAGAAGTGGAGATACCCTAGGACATATTGCAGAAGAATATAATACTAGAGCAAGCGAGATTAGAAAATGGAACAACATGGGAGGAAGCTCATTGATACGTCCTGGACAGAAACTAACCTTATTTGTTAAAGGACAACCAGTTAAGGATACTCCCAAGAAAAATGTTTATATTGTCAAGAGCGGTGATAGCTTAGGAAAGATTGCTAGAATAAACAAAACTTCAGTAAGCAAAATTAAGAATTGGAATAATATAAAATCTGACACAATTTATCCCGGTCAAGAACTAACAATTTATTTGAATGATTTATAATGGAGAATTTTTATGATTAAACAGGATATGATAGACAATATTGCAAATTCAACAGGATTAACTAAAGTTGAGGTTGAAGCTGTAATTAATGAATCTTTCATTGAAATAATTAATGCGTTAAGTAAAAATGAAAATATTGAGCTTAGAGGATTCGGTTCTTTTGCTGTAAAGCATAGAATGCCTAAGAAA
>JGI24820J26691_1000103_pt1 | contig 21339 bp, 18 predicted proteins | sample METZYME_5_50m_FD_26691 | JGI IMG/M metagenome (IMG submission 26691) | reverse complement strand
GGATATACAACTGAAGATAAAATCCAAATTGGTAAAAAGTTTCTATTACCTAAGCAAATAAAAGAGCACGGGCTTAAAAGTAAAGACTTAAAACTAGATGTTCGTGTAATGGAAAATATAATTGAAGGATACACGAGAGAATCAGGTGTTAGAGGATTAGAAAAAAATATTGCTAAAATTGTAAGATATTGTGCTAAAAATATAGCCACTAATATTGAGTACAATCCAAATATTTCATCTCAAACTTTAGTTGAAATTTTAGGGCCTGCTAAATTGGTTAGAGATAAATATGAATCAAATGAGATTGCAGGTGTTGTTACAGGATTGGCTTGGACAAGAGTTGGAGGAGACATTCTTTTCATAGAATCTACTCTTTCCAAAGGAAAGGGTAAGCTAACCATTACNGGTAATTTAGGAAAGGTAATGTCTGAATCAGCTACAATTGCCTTAGAATATATAAAGTCTAATTGCAANTTATTTGATATTGATCCTGAAGTTTTTGACAGNTATAATATACACATTCATGTTCCAGAGGGTGCAACCCCTAAAGATGGACCAAGTGCAGGAATAGCTATGNTAACTTCTTTANCNTCGTTATTTACACAAAAAAGAATAAAACCTAGAATAGCTATGACAGGCGAAATTACATTAAGAGGTAAGGTTCTTCCAGTTGGTGGTATTAAAGAAAAAATATTAGCCGCTAAAAGAGCAAAACTAAATGAGGTAATTCTTTCTGTCCGAAATGAACCTGATGTAAACGAAATAAATGAAAAGTACATTAAAGGCTTGAAATTTCACTATGTAAATGAAATGAGTGAGGTAATTGATATTGCATTGACCAATAGGAGGGTTAAAAATCCTAAAAAATTATAATATAATTACCTTAATTGAGTTTTAGACACATGAGATTCAAGAAAACGTATGTTTTACTTTCATTTTCGTTAATATTGAGTTCTGCTTTTTCCTATGGCCAAATTGCTGGTGAATCAACTTATCAATTTTTAAATATTCCCAGTTCTCCCAGNCAGCTTGCTCTNGGAGGAAAAAATATCACAATTCAAGATGATGACGTTAGCTCAGGAATATTTAATCCATCATCAATAAATCAGGGAATGGATAATATGTTATCGGTTAACTATTTTACTTATTTTTCAGATATTTCATATGGTTCATTAGCATATGCATATAGACTTGATAATAGGGGAAATACTATTCATTTTGGGTTTTCATACATTAATTATGGTGATTTTTTGGGATATGACGAGTTNGGTAATTATACATCAGAGTTNACCGGAAATGAATCTGTTTTTTCTACTGGATATTCTAATAAAATNAATAATACTCCAATTATTTTTGGAGCCAATGTGAAATTTATCACTTCCTCTTTTGAACAATATAATTCATATGGAATTGCAACCGATATTGGATTTTTTTACAACGACAATATTAACGATATAAAAGCTTCTCTGGTTTTTAGAAATATAGGTTTTCAAATAAAACCCTACAATGAGGTTAATGAAAAACTTCCATTTGAAATTAATATGGGTATTTCTCAAAAACTTGAAAACGCTCCAATAATATATCATGTTACCTTTGAAAACCTTCAAAAGTGGCCCATTGGAATATCAAATCCATCTAGAATTATTACAGATCTTGACGGTAACATTACTGAAGAAAATATTTCATTTTTTAATGAAATATTGAGGCACACTATTTTAGGCGTTGAATTATTTCCTGAATCTTTTTTTAATATACAATTGGGTTATAGTTTCCGACGTTCCGAGGAATTGAGAATTTTAGAACAACGAAACTTTTCAGGGATATCATTTGGATTTGGAATGAAATTTAATAAACTTCGTTTTAATTATTGTCATTCTAGATATTCAAGTGCTTCAAATGTTAATTTTATTGGATTACAATTAGACCTTAATTAATGAGAAAACTTACTATAGCTATTGATGGTCATGCATCCACCGGAAAGAGTTCAATTGCGAGAGGTCTAGCCCTCAAATATGGCTATATATATATTAATTCTGGTTCAATGTACAGGGCAGTAACCCTCTTTGCCTTAGAAAATAATCTTTTGGAATTATTAGATCAAAATATTGATTTGTTTATTGAAAAATTAAAAAACATTTCAATCAATTTTAAATTTAATAAAAACAATCTTATTTCTGAAATATTTATAAATGATAGAAATATTGAAAAAGAGATAGGTAGTCTNAAGGTTTCTAATCTTGTTAGTAGGGTAGCTGCAATACCCAAAATAAGAAGGGAGATGGTAAAGCTTCAAAGAAATATTGATAGAAATAAAGGAGTAGTGATGGATGGAAGAGATATTGGTTCTGTTGTTTTTCCAGATGCTGACATAAAGCTCTTTCTGACAGCGTCAGATGCGGTTAGAGCAAACAGAAGACATAAGGAAATGATAAAAAACGGTATAACCGTTAGTTTGGACGACATATTAAATAATATCCAAAATAGGGATGAACTGGATTCATCTAGGTCAGATTCTCCTTTAATCATTGATAAAGACGCTAAAGTTATAGACAATAGCAATATGTCAATTGAGGAACAAATTGATGAAATATCAAGACTTATTGAAGAAAAANCGNCTAATTAATTTTCATTCTGTACATTTTATTTAAATATATTTTTTATTTTCGCATGCCTTTTGTCACCTAATAACTGATGCAATTGGTTTTAAATAAATTTTAATTCTTCTAAAATTTATGTGTTAAATCAGTTAAAATTTTAGAATACAAATTTTTTTGTAATGCCTAAAAAAGCAGAAAAAAAAGAAACTACTCAAGNCAAATCTGACGAATTGGTAGTTAAAGAAGTAGCTGAAAAAAAATCTTCAAAAAAAGCTACAAAACCTAAAAAAGAAACTAAANTNAAAGATAATCCCTCTGATAATTTGACNAATTTTGATTGGCATAATTTTGAGGAAGGTATTGAACAGGTTGATGAAAAACAAATCAAGGAATTTGAAAAATTAGTTGAAGAAAANTTTGTTGAAACCCTAACTAACAATGTTGTTGAAGGTACAGTTGTTCATATGACTGACAGAGAAGCAATTATAGACATCAATGCTAAATCAGAAGGTGTAATNTCTNTAAATGAATTTAGATATAACCCAANCTTAAAGGTTGGTGACAAAGTTGAGGTACTAATTGATATTAGAGAAGATGCTACAGGTCAATTAATTCTTTCTCANAGAAAGGCTAGGGTAATCAAAGCTTGGGATAGAGTAAATGATGCTCATGATTCAGGTGAAATAGTCAATGGTTTTGTCAAATGCAGAACCAAAGGAGGGATGATTGTCGATGTTTTTGGTATTGAAGCATTTCTTCCTGGTTCTCAGATTGATGTTAAACCCATTAGAGATTACGATCAGTATGTAAATAAAACAATGGAGTTTAAAGTTGTAAAGATAAATCATGAGTTTAAGAATGTAGTTGTATCTCATAAAGCATTAATCGAAGCCGATATAGAACTTCAAAAAAAGGAAATAATTAAACAGCTTGAAAAAGGTCAAATCCTTGAGGGTGTTGTTAAAAATATTACATCTTATGGCGTGTTTATGGATTTAGGTGGTGTTGATGGTCTAATTCATATAACTGACCTTTCCTGGTCAAGAATTAATCACCCAAATGAATTGGTTGAACTGGACCAGCAGCTTAAAGTTGTTATATTGGATTTTGATGAAGATAAATCAAGAATTCAATTAGGCTTAAAACAATTAAGTAAACATCCNTGGGAGGCTCTCGCTGATGATGTAAAAGTTGGAGATAATGTTAAAGGAAAAGTAGTTGTAATTGCTGATTATGGTGCTTTTGTTGAAATNTCCGAAGGTGTTGAGGGGCTTGTACACGTTTCTGAGATGTCTTGGTCAACTCATTTAAGATCAGCTCAGGATTTCTTCAATGTTGGAGATGAAATCGAAGCCAAGATTTTAACATTTGACAGAGAAGAGAGAAAAATGTCACTTGGAGTAAAGCAATTAACCCCAGATCCATGGACGGATATTACTACAAAATATCCCCTTCAATCTCAACACACAGGAATTGTTAGAAATTTTACAAATTTTGGTGTTTTTGTTGAACTAGAGGAAGGGGTTGATGGACTTATATATATATCAGACCTATCTTGGACTAAAAAAATTAAACATCCTAGGGAATTTTGTAAAACGGGAGAAAAGATTGATGTTTTAGTTTTAGAGCTTGATGTAGATAATAGAAAACTAAGTCTAGGTCATAAACAACTGACTGATAATCCATGGGATAAATATGAAAATGAATTCAAAGAAGATTCAATTCATAATTCTGAAATATTTGAAATTGTTCCTAAAGGTGCTACCGTCAAGTTTAACGAAGATGTGATAGCATTTATTCCTTCTAGACATATGATTAAAGAGGATGGGACTAAACTTCAGAAGGGTGAAGCCGTTGATTTAAAAGTTATAGAGTTTAATAAAGATACAAAGAGAGTAGTTTTATCTCACACTCAGACTTTTAAAGATATTGAAGAAATCAATAAAAAGGTTATGACCAAAAAAATGAAAGAGGATAAACAATCATCTAAAAATACATTAGGCGATGCAAATGAACAATTGCAGGAACTTAAAGATAAAATGGATGGAAAATAGTTAAAAAAGCCTTTCAATTGAAAGGCTTTTTTTTTAAATTAAAACGTTATTTTCTTTGGATGAATAAAAAAGTAATTTTAGACAACAATCATTTAAATATCACTCTTGACAGATTAGCATGTCAACTTACTGAAAATCATGCTGACTTTAAAGAAACAATTTTGGTTGGTTTACAACCTCGAGGAAAATCATTGTGTGAGAAATTATTGAATATTCTAAAAAATAAGTACAAAATAAGTTCTGTTAAACATGGTTTTTTGGATATTACTTTTTTTAGGGATGACTTTAGAAGGAATAAAGATGTTTTAATTCCTAACGAGACAGATTTTAAATTATTGGTAGAAAACAAAAAAGTTGTCTTTATTGACGATGTTTTGTACACGGGTAGAACAATAAGGGCAGCATTGACTGCAATTGAAAGTTTTGGCAGACCAAAAGCAATTGAATTACTTATTCTTGTTGACAGAAGATTTAGTAGAGAATTACCAATTCAACCCGATTATAAAGGTGTTCAAGTTGATGTTTATGAAAATCAAAAAGTTAATGTAAAGTGGGACGATGTAAAGGAAGGAAATTATGTATACATAGAAAATTTAATGAATGGATAATCTCAGTGTAGATCACTTATTAGGGATAAAGTTTTTAAATCTAGACGATTTAGAGTTGATTTTTCAAACTGCAGATAATTTTAAGGAGGTCATAAACCGACCAATAAAAAAAGTTCCTTCATTAAGAGATATTACAATTGCAAATCTTTTCTTTGAAAATTCAACCAGAACAAAATTATCATTCGAATTGGCGGAGAAGAGATTATCCGCTGACGTATTAAATTTTTCCTCTTCACAATCGTCTGTTAAAAAAGGTGAGTCATTAATCGACACTGTAAATAATATTTTATCAATGAAAGTTGATATGGTAGTGATCAGACATTCCAGCCCTGGTGCACCACAATTATTGTCTAAAAAAGTAAATGCCACAATCATAAATGCTGGTGATGGTGCTCACGAACACCCAACACAAGCTTTACTCGATTCTTATTCAATGCGTCAGCAAATAGGAAATCTTAGGAATAAAAATATTTTAATTGTAGGTGATATAGTCCATAGTCGAGTTGCATTATCTAATATTTTCGCACTTCAGCTTCAAGGCGCAAATGTAAAAGTCTGCGGTCCTAATACACTCATTCCTAAATATTTAAAGGATTTTGGAGTAAAAGTTGAAACTGATTTAGATAAAGCTCTTAAATGGTGTGATGTCGCTAATATGCTAAGACTGCAAAATGAAAGAATGTCAGAAAGTTTTTTTCCATCAGTAAGAGAATATAAAAAATATTATGGTTTAAACATGGAGAGGATACAAAAGCTGGGTAAAGATATAGTTATAATGCATCCAGGTCCGATTAACAGAGGGGTAGAAATTACCAGTGAGGTAGCAGATTCAAATAACTCTATAATACTAGATCAGGTTGAAAATGGAGTTGCAATTAGGATGGCTGTTATTTATTTATTGGCAAAGAAAAATTTTGACCGTTGAAAATAACTGTTTTAGGTTCTCAGGGTGCTATTCCTAAAGTAGGTAAGTTTTCCTCCTCATTGCTTTTAAAAGTATCAAATTCTAATATCCTTATTGATTGCTGTGAAGGTGTTCAACATCAACTAAGAAAAAATAAAATAAAGCTTTCTAAGATTGATATTATTTTAATTAGTCATGCTCACGGAGATCATTATTTTGGTTTAATAGGTCTAATCTCAACTTTTTCACTGCTCAAAAGAGATAAAAAACTTATTATTTTTTGCCCCTTATCCGTATTTAAAATAATACAGGCACACATAAAGTTTTCAAAAATGACTTTAAGCTATGAACTAGATTTGAGGGTTTTAAATAATGAAACTAAAATAAATATTTTTCAGAATGACTTTTTTTATATAGACGCCTTTCCGTTAAAACATTCCATTTATACAAATGGATTCATTGTCAGTGAAAAAAAGAAAAAAAGAAAGTTAATACTTCAAAAAGCATTAGAAAATAATATTGAGAAAATATATTTTAATAATCTGACTAACAGAAAAAATGTTGTAAACAAAGACGGGGTTGAAATTAATTATAGAGATGTCACTAAAGAAGGGGATAAGCCAAAGAAATTTGCATACTGCAGTGATACAGCATACTTTGAAGACTTAGTTAAGAATATCAATGGAGTTGATCTTTTGTATTGCGAAACTACATTTCTTAAAAGAGATCAGGATAAAGCAAAGATAACATTACACTCTACAACTGCAGACGCTGCAATACTTGCAAAAAAGGGTAAAGTTAAACGACTTTTGATCGGTCATTTTTCCTCAAGATATGATGACTTTAATGAATTTGCTGAGGAGGTGAGAACAATTTTTGAAAATGTAATAATTTCTGATGAAGGAAAAAAAATAGATGTGTAGAATAATGAGTCTTTTATTATTTAAATTTGTATTATGATTAGAGATATTAGTAAATTAAGAAAATCGTACTCTAAAAATTCACTGTTAGAGAAAGATCTNCCNAATGATCCATTTTTTTTATTTGATAATTGGTTTAAAGAAATNAACCTAAAATCGAACAAAACAGAAGTNAATGCTATGACTTTAACAACTATTGATTCCTTAGGATATCCCAATGGACGTATAGTTTTACTNAAATATTATTCATCGGATGGTTTTATTTTTTTTACAAATTACAACAGCAATAAATCTCTTTCAATACAACAAAATAATAAAGTTTCTATTTCATTTTTCTGGGAAGAATACGAAAGACAAGTGATTATTAAAGGTCACGCACATAAAACATCAGAAGAAGTTAGCACAAATTATTTTAATTCAAGACCTAAGGGTAGTAAACTTGGAGCAATTGTTTCAGAAAATCAAAGTTCAGTAATTAAATCAAAGGATTTTATCATAAAAAAATTTAACAAACTGAAAGATGAATTTAGTAAAAAGGAAATAACAAGACCTAAAAACTGGGGTGGTTTTAAAATCGTGCCAATTCAATATGAATTTTGGCAAGGTGGTGAAAACAGATTGCATGATAGAATCAGATACTGTAAGATGGATAATATGTGGAAAATAGATCGCTTAAGTCCTTAACTATGAATAATATTAATAAGCTAGGAGCTATTGATATTGGCTCTAATGCAGTAAGATTATTAATAGCGAGTGTAACAAAAAATAAAAAAGAGACTCGATTCAAAAAAATCAGTTTAGTAAGAGTTCCACTGAGGTTAGGCAAAGATGTTTTTTCAAAGGGGAGAATTTCTTTGGAAAATATAAAAAAACTTCAAAAAACAATTAGATCATTTAAAATTTTGATGGAAATGCATCAGGTAAAAGTGTTTNAGGCTGTTGCAACGTCAGCAATGAGAGAAGCCAGTAATTCTAAAAATATTATTGNAGAAATTAATAAAAAATTTAAANTAAAAATTAACTTAATTTCAGGAAAAAATGAAGCTATGATCGTAGCTAATGTTTTTCTAAATTCAAATATTAATTCCACAAGCAATTATTTATTTGTTGATGTGGGTGGGGGAAGTACTGAATTAAATTTAATCTCTGGAAAAAAATTATTAAAATCAAAATCATTTAAAATAGGTACTGTAAGAATGTTGAATGATAATACAAGTGTAGAAAACTGGAAAAAATTTAAGAATTGGATCAATGAGTCTACGAACAAATTCAATAGAGTTATAATTGTAGGTTCAGGTGGTAACGCTAGTAAAATTCTAAAAATAGCAGAGAAAAATACATTTGAAGTAATTACGATTAGAGAGTTAGAAGAAATAAATGAACTAGTTAATAGTATGTCCTTTCACGAAAGAGTTGAGAAACTTCAATTAAATGTGGATAGAGCAGATGTTATTGTTCCCGCAATGAATATATATTTAAAGGCTATGGAATATTCAAATTCTGAAGCATTTTTAGTACCCAGAATTGGATTAGTTGATGGATTGATAAGGCAAATTTATTTAAATGAAAAACAGGGCCAGAAATTAAATTGATAATCTAAATTCTTTTTTTAAATTTTCAATAAGCGGATTTTTTTTCTTAAGTAGTTCGTACTTCTCTTTATTTGTATAAGCAATTTTTTTATCAGCTTTCATGTCAATTTCAGTTAATATATTGACTTTTGTTTTGAGTTTTTTAGTCAAAAAAAGAATTATTTGTGGTTTTTCTCTCTCCACCTCCAGTGAAGTTGTATTATTTGGGACGGTATAAATTATGTTATTATTTTCATATTTAGGAATTGAAATCCTAAGTATTGAGGCTATGTTATACCTACCTTTTTCTTCCTGAATATTTGAATACTCTCCCCATAACTCCAAAACGTCTTCAATAGTGATAATTTTTTCCTCATTAAATTCATTTTCTAATTCTATCGTTTCATCTGCTAAATCTTTATCTTTTTCGATACTTTTTAGTGATAAAGTGGATGTTTCATAATCAGAAATATTAATATCTGCTATTGGTTTTGATTCATTCTTAATTTTTACTTTTGACTGATTCGAATTAAATATCTGGGAATGAAAAGAAGAAACAGGAATTAATTTGTAGTTAAATTTTTTTTTTTTATTGTCAAAATCTAACGAGGAAACTTTTAAAACAGAAAGCTCAACTAAAAGTCTCTGGTTAATACTTTTCTGAAAATTGATTTCTGCATCATTTAAAATTTTGATGTATTCTATTAAAAAATCATAACTTTTTTCTGAACTTAAATCATATAATACCTTGATTTTTGCTTCATCATAATTTAAAAGTTTTTGAGATAAATTATTTTTACACACAAGAATATCTCGGTAAAAGGAAGAAAGACCAGACAAAAATAAATCCCCGGAAATTCCTTGGTCTAATATAGAATTAGTAGCNTTTATTAGATTAGGAATATCCTTTTTATTAATAAGATTAACTATTTCTAAAAATTTATCAAAATCTACAGAGTTTAGGTTTTCAACAACCATTTCAGAGGTAATTTTTTTATTAATCCCAACAACCTTATCAAATAGCTGTAGAGCNTCNCTCATTGCACCATCACATTTACTTGCGATTTGTTTTAGAGCATCATCGTTATATTGAATTTCTTCAATCTTACAGATATTCTTAAGATGATTGACTATACTATCTATTGTTATTCTTTTAAAATTATAAATTTGACATCTAGAGAGTATAGTGGGGATTATTTTGTGCTTCTCTGTTGTTGCAAGAATAAATATGCAGTGCGTTGGAGGTTCTTCTAATGTTTTCAAAAAAGCATTAAACGCACCTGAAGATAGCATATGCACTTCGTCAATAATGTAAACTTTATATTTACCTGTTTGAGGTGGTATTCTTGTTTGATCAATTAGATTTCTAATTCCCTCAACACCATTATTCGAGGCTGCATCTAATTCAAAAATATTATATGAATTATCATCATTTATTTCAAAGTTGTTAATTTCTCTTGCCACTATTCTTGCACAGCTTGTTTTTCCAACACCTCTTGGGCCAGTAAATAATAAAGCCTGTGCCAATTTATTATTTGAAATTGCATTTTTAAGTGTGGTAGTTATTGTTTCTTGACCAACAACATCTTCAAAATTCACTGGTCTATATTTTCTGGCAGAAACTAAGAAATTACTCATATTTGCGTTGTGACAATTATTTATTTAAATATATAAAAATGAGCACATTAATTGAATATTTAAATGTTTTAATTAATGATATATATTAACATTCTTATATTTGTTATGTGAATCGTCTTGTCGCTATTTATAGAGGAAAGTCCGAACACCACAGTACAGCACAATGGCTAACGGCCATCGGTCGAAAGATTAGGAAAAGTGCAACAGAAAGAATGTACAGGTTATGCTGTAGTGAAATCATGTAAACTCTGTGCGGTGAAATGCCATGTAAACCAGCTTATGAGAGTTGTACGCTCGATGCTGGAGGGTAGGCAGCTAGAGCATATAGGTAACTATATGTCAAGATAAATGACAAGAGCTTTTTATAAAGTACAGAATTCGGCTTATAGATTCACTGAAAAGCGGGTATTACCCGCTTTTTTGTTTGAAAAAAGTAAAAGAACAGTCCCCGTATTTTCTATTATCAAGAAAAGTATGTCTCTGGCTAAAATCTTTTTTTTTGTGATGTTCCAGTATAAACAAGCCAGATTTTTTATTTAAAAAATTTTGTTCTACCAAATCAATGAGTTTTTGATAGCTTTCAACTGAAAAATGATAGGGTGGATCAGCAAATATTATATCATAATTATCCTTATAATTAGACAAAAACTTAAAAACATCCTGTTTAACTATTTTAGAATTAATTTCTAATAAATCTAAGGTTGAAGATATGTGTTTTATGCATTTAATATTGTGATCTACAAAGACAGCATCAGCTCCCCTAGAAATAAATTCTAAGCCGATCATCCCTGAACCTGAAAATAGATCTAGTATTTTTTGACCACTTAATTCGACATTATTTGAAATAATATTAAAAATACTTTCTTTGGCTAAATCTGTTGTTGGGCGTATTGGTAAATTTCTTGGAATTCTTATTCTTCTCCCGCCAAATTTCCCTGAGATAATTCTCATCTAAATTTAGTTAGTAAAATGTTAGATTTTAAAATGGCAGAGTCAATTCCCTGTATTTCATCACCCTCAATTAATTCAACATTTCTTACATATTTATAAATTAGCTCATATAATTTAGATTCTAAGCTTATAAATCCGTAACAAATAGTGTGAACTTTATCAGGGCTCAGTTTCAACTCTGATATGCAAAATAGCAGGAAATACAAAATATCCTCATTTGACACGTAATCAAAAGAGTTGTAAAAAATCAACTTTTTATTCTGAAAAAATAAAATATCAATAAATCCATCATTAATATTAAGAATAATCTTATCATTAAACCCGTCTGCTAAATCTTTTGAAAACTTTTCGATAATTAAAGAACTATAGTGATAAAAATCAAATGCTTTGAATTTTTCAAAAATAAAATTATTTATATCCGTATTTGGAATGTAAATATTATTTATTTCATTATTTAATATATCATCGTTGGCGGCAATATCATTAACCTTGATTGTTGTGTTAAATTTTAAATAATTTAACAGGTTTTTATCATCAAAAAGGGCAGAAGGTACCAATGTTGAGGTTTTATTGTAATAGATTAGTTTAACCTCTTTGGGTAGATCATTATTAGAAATTGACTTTAAGTATTTTTTTATCGTCTTGAGAACAAAATTTTCTTTTTTCTTATATAAAAAGTTAATTTTATTTAATTCCGATAATTCTTCGTTAACAAATAAACAAAAGGTTATCCAGTTTTCATTTATGTGGATTACCAATAACTTGTTATTTGAATGTGAATCTATTTTAGTTGTCTTTTGAATAGTTTTTAGGCCAATTTCCATTTGTATTGACCTCGTCCATAGAACCAATTTTCAGCGATGAACCATTTACACCGTCGACGGATTGAACTTGATTTTCTTTTAAAACAAGGTTAAGAGATTGATCATAGAGAATAATTCTTTTCTTAACAAGAGCTTCAAAAACAGGAATATCAATACCGTTTTGATTTAAAAATCCAGCTTTTAATTCAAATTTTGTATCATCTTCTTTAGAATAAGGTACATACATCATTGACTGGTACCTGTTATCAAAACCGAACAAGGAGTCTTTGACGGAAATAAATCCTAGTGTATCAACGATAACTATATCCTTATAAGTCTTTACACCACCATATCTTTTTGTCATTTCTCTGTCAAGTACACTAGAATCTCTTCTCTGAGTTATTGTAAATGAATCAACTTCAACAAATTTTACTAAGCTATCCCAATTATTTTGAAAAAAACCTTTAACTGTTCTATGAGCAAGTTGAGTATCTCTGATATCTTTAAGGTTTTTAATTACTACTTGGTATCTGGAGTTTTTAACTTCATCGAACTTAATTTCATCGTAAATGGATTTAAAAAGAAGTGAGGCAAATACTAATATTATCAGCCATAAACTTGCCAATACATAGGGCTTGTGTTTTTCTTGCATACTTGTTTTTATATAGTATACAATTCCAATAGCAATAAATGGGGATAAGAAAAGTAAAAACTTCATAATGATTAATTGTTAATTTCTGAGATAAACAAAACTACAATTTTTTTTTATTTGTAAAAATCTATGGCAACAAAAAACATTTATATATTTGACAATCCAATTTAATTCAAAATATGAAGGAAAATCTTTCAATCATTATAAAAAAAAACCTTCAGAATCAATTAAATAAAAATCAACTACTTGCATTAGATAAAATTATTTCTTTCATTGAAAATAAAACAAATGACGAAATTTTTACTTTAAAGGGATATGCCGGTACAGGAAAGACTTACATCATCTCAAATATTGTCAAAAATTTGTGGAAAGCAAAAAAGAGCGTTTTACTATTAGCCCCAACCGGAAGATCTGCTAAAGTTTTATCCTCTTATTGTAAAAAGGAAGCATACACAATACATAAAGAAATATTTTACACAAAAAACAACTTTTCAGGGAGACTTGAATTCACACTTAAAGTTAATAAACACAAGAATACGCTTTTTATCGTTGATGAAGCTTCAATGATTAGCACAGAAAGAGGGGATGGAATTGGTTTATTTTCACAATCACTGTTAGATAACATAATTAAGTATGTTTACTCTGGATTTAAATGTAAATTGTTATTGATCGGCGATGTAGCTCAATTACCACCGGTAAAATCAAATATCTCATATGCTTTAGAAAGCGATTATTTAGAAAAAGAATACGAAAAGTCTATATGCTCCTCAGAACTTACTGACGTAATTAGGCAAGAAAAAGAGTCAGGAATCTTATCATTTGCAACATCTATTAGAAATAAAATTGAAAATAAATTTTTTGAGGATATAAATTTTAATTCGGACAGATTTAATGATATTATTAAGGTTGAAGATGGAGAGCATCTTATGAATTTAATCCAGGATTCGTATGATTTCTATGGAATAGAGGAAACTGCGATTATAGTAAGATCTAACAAAAGAGCAAATTTATTCAATAAATCAATTCGAGAAAAAATATTAAATAATGAAAATTCTATAACAGTTGGAGATTTATTAATGGTTATAAAGAATAATTATTTTTGGCTAAATAATAAAAGAGACATTGGATTTATTGCTAATGGGGATATAATCAAAATCGAAGAAATTTATGGTATCAAAGAAATTTATGGATTTAGATTTGCCGAAGTAAAAATATCAATGGTAGATTACCCAAAAATTCTTCCCTTTGAAACAGTTTTAATACTTGATTCGTTATTTATTAANACACCTTCCTTAGACTTTAATCATATGAATCAATTATATCAAGAAATATTAAAGGATTATATGAGTATCAAAACAAAATACAAAAGGTACCTTGCGGTAAAAAATAATAAGTTTTTCAATGCTCTTCAAGTTAAATTTGCTTATTCATTTACATGTCACAAGTCGCAAGGCGGTCAGTGGAGCTCTATTTTTCTAGAATATCCCTTTTTGCCAAATGGAATGGACGAAGATTTTTTCAGATGGTTATATACTGCTATAACAAGAGCAAAGAATAAATTGCATCTAATTGGTTTTAATCAATAATATTAATCTATTAATGTTAATTTTGTGAAATGAAGATTATTGCCGTAATACCTGCAAGGTTAAATTCAACCCGATTACCAAAAAAACTATTAAGGGATTTACATGGAAAAACATTAATCCGAAGAACTTATGAGGCTTCTTTGGACTCAAAACTTTTTGATGATGTTTTAGTTGTAACTAATAGCAATGAAATTGTAAATGAATTAAAGAGTCATCAAATCAATTATTTGTTCGACAGTAATGAATATGAATCAGGAACCGATAGGGTAGCAGCAATAGCATCAGAAATTAATGCTGATGTAATCATCAACATTCAAGGTGATGAGCCTTTTATTAATGCTAACACTATACAATCTATTATAAATTTATTCAGTTCAGACAAAGAAAGTGAAATTGGGGTAGTTTCTGTAATGACCCCAATTATTAATGATGAAGAGTTAGAAAACCCTAATAATGTAAAGGTTTTTACAGATTCAACTAATAATGCCATTTATTTCTCAAGATACCCGATTCCATTCAAAGGGAATATAAACACTTCCAAAGCTTATAAACATGTTGGTATTTATGCTTTTAGAAAACAATTTCTGATGAAATTTGCAGAATTGGAAGTAGGAGATATGGAATCATCTGAAAAAATTGAAGCACTTAGATTAATCGAAAATAATATCAAAATTAAGATGATTAAATCTGATGAAATATTCATCGGAATAGATACTGAGGAAGATATTCAAAAAGCAATAAAATTTTTTAGTGAAAAGAGCAATTTATAAATTTATTTTAAGGCATCTTTTGGGTTGGAGCATAGAAGGGGATGATTTGCTGTCTATAATTTCCATCAAGAAGTCAGTGATTATTTCTGCTCCACACACACACTGGTTAGATTTTTATTTAGGAATTTTAATAAGGGGAGCGCTCGGATTCAAATCAAACTATCTGGCAAAAAAAGAGCTCTTTGTGTTTCCTTATAATATTTTTTTAAAATGGACTGGTGGTATTCCGGTTAACAGATCATCTAATAATGATTTGGTTAAACAAATTGCTGAAATTTTTAAAAAGAAAAAAGAATTTAGAATATCATTGGCGCCCGAGGGAACAAGAAAAAGAGTTGAAAAATTTAAATCTGGCTTTTATTACATTGCNAAGGAGGCAGAAGTNCCNNTAATTATGTTTACCATGGATTACTCAAACAAAAAAACATTAATATCAAAACCTTTTTATCCTACTGANAATAAAAAATCAGATTTTGAATACATAGAAAGCTATTTCGATGGTGTCTTAGGTAAAGTAGCTGAATATAGTTTTTTTAAAAAAAACTAATTTTTCATATTATGAAAAACATTCTGGACATCATCATCATTTTCTATTTTTTCTAATAACTTTTCATTTTCTAACCTATCCGATTCACTGATATCTTTATGATTATTTGGAATTCTGTCAAAACCTGATGAGATTATTTCAATTTTCATAGATTCCAGCTTTTTTTGAATTTCACCAAAACTGTCAAATGGCCCATAAATCAATATACTTTCATCTTCTTCAAAAACTTCCTCCACCCCATAGTCAATTAAGTCAAATTCAAGATTTTCAATATCAATATTTGTTTTATTTATTTTAAAATTACAAGTGTGATCAAACAAAAATATAACAGATCCTGATGTACCCAAACTTCCATTGTACTTGTTAAAATAACTTCTAATATTAGCGACTGTTCTGGTATTATTATCTGTTGCTGTTTCTACCAATATAGCAACCCCAGAAGGTCCATAACCTTCGAATAAAATCTCTTTGAAATCTCCTACCGATTTATCAGATGCTCTTTTGATAGCCCTTTCTATATTATCCTTAGGCATATTTACAGACTTAGCGTTTTGAATAACGGCCCTAAGTTTTGAGTTAGAATCAGGATCTGGTCCACCTTCTTTAACAGCAATTACTATATCTTTACCAATTCTGGTAAAAGCTTTGCTCATTGCTGACCATCTTTTCATTTTTCTAGCTTTTCTAAACTCAAATGCTCTTCCCATCAGCTTATTTAAAAGGGGGTTTTACTATAACAGCTTTTTTAATATTTTTTCTTATCTGAATAAAAATTTCAGAATCAATGGCCGAATTATCAACATTAACATAACCCAGTCCAATACCAATATTCAATGAGGGAGACATTGTTCCAGACGTAACCCTGCCAATAATATCATTTTTTTTNTTTAAAATATGGTAATCTTTTCTCGGAATNCCTTTTTCTAACATCTTAAATCCGATTAACTTTTTATCTACACCATCCTCTTTTTGTTTTTTAAATAACTCAGATGATGTAAACTTTTTATTAGTCTTTGTTATCCAAGACAGACCAGCTTCAATCGGAGATGTACTATCATCAATATCATTTCCGTATAAACAAAAGCCCATTTCTAGTCTTAATGTATCTCTAGCGGCTAATCCAATGGGTTTAATATTATATTTTTTTCCATTGTTAAATATTTTTAACCATAAATCTTTGGCAATTTCGTTCTTACAATAAATTTCAAATCCACCACAACCAGTGTAACCAGTATTAGAAATTATTATTCCGTCTACATATTCAAAATGATAATATTTAATTTCCTTTAAATCAATTTCAAATAAAGGGTTTAAAACCTCAATAGATTTCGGCCCTTGAATTGCAATTAGTGAAAAACTATCGGAAACATTAATCATTTGAGCTTTAAATTCATTTTTTTTATTTAAAAAAGTCCAGTCTTTTTCAATATTAGATGCGTTTACAACTAGCATATATCTATTGTCTTCAAATTTGTATAATATTAAATCGTCGATTATACCACCACTTTCATTAGGAATACAATTGTATTGGGCTTGGCCTTTTTTAAGGGTGGATATATCATTACTTAAAACGCTTTGAAGAAATAATTCAGCTTCGTCCCCATGAACATAGAATTCACCCATGTGTGAAACATCAAAAACACCAACATTACTTTTTACAGTGTTGTGTTCTATATTTACCCCTTCATACTGAACAGGCATTAAATATCCTGCAAAATCAATCATTTTTGCATTTAGTTCTTTATGATACTCATGAAGTGCTGTTTTCTTCATATTAAAATTTTTTGTGAAATCAAATTTAATTAATTTTAGGTCAAAATTATTTCAAATGGGTTCTTTCATTATAAAAGATAATAACATTTCTTTTGAGGATGTATTTACAATCATCAACAAAAATCTAAAAATTTCATTGAACGATGATATTGTTGAAAAAGTAACTAAATCCAGAAACACCTTTGATGAAAAAATTAAAAATTCTGATCAAAAATTTTATGGAATAAATACTGGTTTTGGAGATCTTCATAACGTGAAAATAAAAGATGATCAATTAGGTTTATTGCAAGAAAATTTAATAAAATCACATGCCTGCGGTGTTGGAAATAGTGTAGATTCAAAAATTGTAAAATTAATGTTGCTACTAAAGATTATTTCTTTGACAAAAGGATATAGTGGCATTAAAATTCAAACAGTTAANAGGCTTTTGTTTTTTTACAATAATGATATTTTACCGGTTGTATACAAATATGGTTCTCTTGGGGCTTCAGGTGATCTCGCACCACTTTCTCATTTGTCATTACCATTAATTGGTCTTGGAGAAGTAGAATTTCAAGGGACCACACATGATGCCAAAACTATTCTTGAAAAATTCAGTATTGCTCCATTATCTCTTGGCTCGAAAGAGGGGCTTGCTCTTATTAACGGAACTCAATATATGCTGGCCTCACTTATTGATTCTGTCATAAACTCTCTAAACATATGCAAGCATTCAAATTTGATTGCCAGTATTTCATTAGATGCATATAAATGTAATTTATCACCTTTTGATCCTTTAATTTCAAAAATAAGACCTTATGATGGTCAAAAAAATGTCTCTCTAAAAATTTTAAAAAATTTGGAAGGTGGAGAGCTTGAAGAACTAAAAAAAGAAAATGTGCAAGATCCATACTCATTCAGATGTATTCCACAGGTTCATGGAGCGACTCAAGACACATTAAAATATTGCATAAATATTATATCTACTGAAATTAATTCAGTAACTGATAATCCGTTAATATTTACTAAAGAAGATAAAATAATTTCAGGTGGTAATTTTCATGGACAACCATTAGCTTATGCAATTGATTTTCTTAAAATAGCAATTTCTGAAATTGGTAATATCTCAGAAAGAAGGGTTTTTAATTTATTTTCAGGCAAAAGGGATTTACCACCTTTTTTATCATCAAATCCAGGACTAAATTCAGGATTAATGATACTTCAATACACTTCCGCNAGTTTAGTTAGCGCCAACAAACAGCTTGCATCACCATCTAGCATTGATTCAATAACNTCATCCAACGGCCAAGAGGATCACGTTAGTATGGGGGCAAATGGTGCAAATCAATTGAGAGAAATAATAGATAATTTATATGATGTTTTAGCTATTGAAACAATTTCTGCTACCCAAGCAAAGGAATTTAATGACCATAAATCATCCAAAATCATAAATAACTTTATTTCAACTATAAGAAATATAATTCCAGTTATTACTAATGACCGTATCCTTCAAAGACATTGAAAAAATTTCGATTTATTTAAGGAAAATTAGAGAAGATTTATTTCTTTGATGTTTTAGATTCCTTTTTATTCTGAATTTTAATATTTAGTTCTTCCTTTCCTGAGGAGTAATCGATGTTAATAATATCACCCTCATTAATCATAGAATTTAAAATTTCTGAAGCTATCAGGTCTTCAACATGTTTTTGTATGGTTCTTTTTAATGGACGAGCACCATATTTTTTATCATACCCTTTATCAGCGAGGAACTCTTTTGCTTTTTTTGATAGTTTTATTTTATAGCCTAACTCTTCAATCCTAGAATAAAGTTTGGATAGCTCTATTTCAATTATTTGATGGATATTTTCTTTGGATAGTGAATTAAAGATTATTACCTCATCAATTCTATTTAAAAATTCAGGAGCAAATTTCTTCTGAAGGGAACTCATTATTGTTTTTCTGGTAAACGAATCTTCCTGAGATTTTTTTGCGGTAGTACCAAATCCCACACCTGAACCAAAATCTTGAATTTTTTTAACCCCTATGTTTGAAGTCATTATAATTACACAATTAGTAAAGTCAATTTTTCTTCCTAAACTATCAGTTAAAAACCCATCATCTAAAACCTGTAAAAGCATGTTAAATATATCAGGATGAGCTTTCTCAATTTCATCAAGTAAGACCACAGCGTAAGGCTTTCTTCTTATCTTTTCAGTTAATTGTCCTCCATCTTCATATCCAACATATCCTGGTGGTGCACCTATCAATCTAGACACAGCAAATTTTTCCATATATTCACTCATATCAACTCTTATAAGGGCTTCTTCACTGTCAAATAGCTCTTTAGCAAGAGTTTTAGCTAATTGGGTCTTACCAACACCAGTTTGTCCAAGGAAAATAAAAGAACCAATTGGTTTTTTTGGATCTTTTAATCCTGCTCTGTTTCTTTGAATGGACTTTACCACTTTTTCTATTGCTTTATCTTGACCAATAATGCTTTCTTTAACCAATGATGTAAGTTTTGAAAGTTTATTACTCTCAGATTGTTTAAGTTTATTTAAGGGTATTCCAGTCATCATTGAAACAACATCTGCAATACTTTCCTCATTAACAATTTCTTTATTCTTTTTACACTCTTCTTCCCATTGATTTTGGGCAATATTAAGCTTATTTTCAACAATCTTTTCTTTGTCTCTGAAGCTTGCTGCCTGCTCATATTTCTGATTCTTAACAGCGTTATTTTTATTTAGTTTTACATCTTCTAATTCTTTTTCAAGATCTTCAATGTGATGGGGTACATCAAGGTTAGTTAGGTGAACTCTTGATCCTGCTTCGTCAAGTGCATCGATGGCTTTGTCCGGAAGATGTCTGTCAGTCATGTATCTAGAGGTTAATTTTACACAAGCTAAAAGAGCTTCATCTGTGTAGATAACATTATGATGATCTTCATATTTATCTTTAATATTCTTTAAAATTTCTAACGTCTCTTCTTCATTGGTTTGCTCGACAATAATTTTTTGGAATCTTCTTTCTAATGCACCATCTTTTTCAATGGAATTTCTATATTCATCAAGTGTTGTTGCTCCTATACATTGAATAGTTCCTCTAGCGAGTGCTGGTTTAAACATATTGGAAGCATCAAGACTGCCAGTCGCACCACCAGCACCAACAATAGTATGTATCTCATCAATGAATAGAATAATTTCAGAATTTTTCTCTAGCTCATTCATTACAGCCTTCATTCTTTCTTCAAATTGCCCTCGGTATTTAGTGCCTGCAACTAAACTAGCTAGGTCTAATGAGATTATTCTTTTATTGTATAGAACACGTGAAACCTTTTTCTTAATTATTCTTATTGCTAAGCCTTCAGCAATTGCTGATTTACCAACACCTGGTTCACCGATCAATAATGGATTATTTTTTTTCCTTCTGCTCAAAATTTGAGAGACCCTTTGGATTTCGATGTCTCTTCCAATAATTGGATCAAGTTCATCATTTTCAGCCATATTAGTCAGATCTTTACCAAAATTGTCTAGTACAGGCGTTTTTGATTTACTCGAACTTTTCGATTTTGATGATTTAGTAGGTTTTATTTCTTCAAATTCTGAAGATTCAGGATTTTCGGTTGATTCACTAGAAAAATCATCTTTTCCTATAATAGATTTGTACTCATCTTTTACCACATTATAATTGATATCCATATTATTGAAAATTTTTGTGGTAGGGTCATTTTCATTTCTTAGGATACATAATAGCAAATGTGCTGTGTTAATTATAGAACTTTGGAAAAGCTTAGCCTCTAAAAATGTTGTTTTAAGAGCACGTTCAGCTTGTCTGGTAAGATGAAGATTTTTTTTTGATGACTCTTTAATTTCAGTATCAAAGTTAGTAGGATTTAATGATTCAATTTTACGTCTTAATTCATTCAAATCAATCCCAAGAAAGTTTAATATATCAATTGCTTTACCCTCTCCATTTCTTATTAA
>JGI24820J26691_1000102_pt1 | contig 21345 bp, 23 predicted proteins | sample METZYME_5_50m_FD_26691 | JGI IMG/M metagenome (IMG submission 26691) | reverse complement strand
ATTCCTCTCAAGCTTTGTGTAATCCACAGTCTATCATAGTCCATTCCTCCTGTATCTAGGACAATAACCAAGTCAGGAGTGCCTAGGTGTGATTTTAACTCATCAAGATACAATTCCAAATCTGGTGAACCACTTTCTTCACCTGTCTCAATTAGAAATCTGCAAGTCGGATGAGATATGCCTTGCTCTTGTAGTCCCAGAATCGACAAAATACCTGCATAACCACCATATCCATCATCAACACTTCCTCTACCAAACAACCAATCATCTTCAACAACTGCTTTCCATGGGCCTTTACCGTCAGACCACCCTGTAGCCTCAGGTTGTTTATCCAAGTGAGAATAAAACAAAACTTCTCCTTCTGAATCACCGTTAATAGTTACGAGGAGTAGAGGTGAACGCTTTTTCAAGCGATGTACGGAAATGCTAACACGTTCTAAACTCAAGCTCTTAATCCAAGAAATAAATGTTTCTATTGCAGCATCTAGATACCCATTTTCTTCCCATTCTGGATCAAATGAAGGTGATAAAGCTGGAATTTCTATGAACTCACTTAGGCTCGGAAGCACTGACTCGTCCCACTTTTGATCGATAAAATCAGATAATCTAGAATGGTCGAATTGTGTCATAAATTTAATTTTTTATTTTTCTAGAATAAGCAATAATTGACACAGATAATAAGGCAAATACGAAATTAAATCCTGGTAAATTGCCGTCTTCTGTTACCTCTTTAAGAATTTGCGACGAGGAGCATCCATCTACGTCCACCCTTTCGCCAGCTGGAGTTCCAGGACATCTATCGCTATCATCGTCAATTCCGTCATTATCATCATCCATATCATTTTCATCTAGAATTCCATCGTTATCATCGTCTTCATCAAATTTGTCCACTACACCATCATTATCAACGTCGGGATCTCCTTCTTCCTTAAGAATGTCGTTTCTCTCTTCATCAGTCAATGGTACTGCATTAACATAAGTCAAAACATCTGTTTGATTATTGTCATCCCATTCCCATGTTGGAACCAGAGCTTCATAATGATTAGTGCCATTCATCTCAAATTCTACTACCATTCCCATCCATCCAAGATGACAACGATTATCATTCAATATCTTGTCAAAACCCCATACTTCCAAACAATCTTCAGGGCCAGCTTCATTTGGCTCTCCTTCACCCCATAAATTAACGCTGAAATTTTCACCAGTCACCCATTCCCAGCCATCTGCAGGTTCCATGTAGTTTGGATTNTCCANATTATGAAAGCCTCCAAGCCAATATGATTGACCNTCCAGTAGAGAAAAAATTAATTCAGCTTCTTCTTCGCTATTTATTGTTGCAAGGTGGCCGCTAACTCCTTCGTAANTTAANGTTTGAGCATACTCCATTGACTCATACCAATCATACGAACCATAGTCTGCATATCCCTGCCCNAATGTTGCTTCAAATTTACCTACAGTTCCATTTTCTGCTGAAAATCCAATCCATTCATATGGTGGCCTGTAAAAGGTGTCTGTTTCATAAGGCCAAACATTTGCACTGTCTGCATTAATACTGGTAAATACTTCTCCGTAACCTAAGCTAAAATAAAAATTTGTTTCCTTGCCTTTAAAGTCTTCATCTGGCCACTCGAACACAATAGAGTGATTTCCTAGAGTATGAGAACTATTTGGAAAAGAAACATGCATCCATTGACCAATCCATAATCTGTCTTCTGATTTATCTGAGAAACTACCCAAAAGGCTGGAAGTAGGACCAACACTCTCAAATTCCCAATAATCCCATTCAGCTTGAATGCCATTAATCATAAGAGTTGGCCCTTCTGGGACGATATCCTCAGGCTGATTGTATCTATCGTTNAGCGTTTCATGATGTATGGCTCCTATTTTTTCAGCAGAGGTAGCATTACTTTCAATTGACTCATTAATATTAACAATTCGTTGAGACACTAAGCCTCGAGGCACTCCGTCTATCATTGACTCAATTATGAAGTTTTCACGGACCCAGCTAATCATTTCTAATGTAATTAAGCTATCTAGTGTGGCATTTTCATCAATTAATGCCTTAGCTTTACCATCATAGGATGATGTTAAATTAGAAATCAAACCTAGTGCATCTTCTGCAGCCAAAGTGCCGTTAGCAACGTCATCGAGTTTTGAAATAACTTCTTTTCTGTATTGTCCATCTAAAATGAATAACTGATAGTTTTTGACTAAAAGTTTTCTAAAAGTTTCTGATTCCTCAGTTGAATATTCTCTTCTCATGTATACTGAACCTGAAAATTCTTGAGGATCATCTTCATCATAATTTTTCAGATCTAATCCGTGAAGATTGAAATCATATTGCAAAAAAGGCTGATATTCGTAAAAATCTTCATCATATTCAGCACTGTTGCTTGGTACGAAGAAAAATATCCCTGAAACAAGTGACACGACTAAAAATAAAGCTGTAAACGCTCTTGACATAAGGTGGTTAGGCTTGCCTTATTTATAGAATATTGTTGAACAAAGTATAATAACCTAAGTCCGTCGTTTAAACACATGGTGCCATGGTATCGGTCATATTACGTTCCTTTCGGATTGGCTGTAATAGCTTTTTTGATAATAACTACAGGGGGGTGGATACGAATAAATGACGCTGGAGAAAGCTGCCCTGATTGGCCTACATGCTTTGGTACATGGGGCTTTGATGTCTCTGCAGATGAACAAGAAGAGTGGTGGAATGAAAATCCTGATGAGATTGATTCGAGAGGTGGCACACACAGATATACTACATATCAAATATTTACTGAATGGGCACATAGAGGCCTAGTTGGAGTAATAGGATTATTTGTTGCTTACAGCCATTATACTGCTTGGTCGCTTAAAGATAAGATAGGAAACAAAGTTTACAGAATACATTTTGTGTCGAGTGTGTTTCTCATAATGCAGGCTGTGTTGGGCTACGTCACCGTTGATCTTGATAATGCGCCCTGGACAGTTTCACTACACTTATTCATGGCACTTGTATTTACCACATCATTACTGACAGTAGGCTTTGTGTGGTGGGAAAAACAAGAGGGTTTACCTAAGAAACTACAGGTTTCTAAAATAAGTGAGAAACTCAAAAAATACATTTGGTACATTTGCATAATAGTACTGATACAATTAATGATTGGTGCGTACTTGTCAACAAGCTATCATAGAGCTGCTTGCAACATTGGATTTTACGAAGGATGGCCACTGTGCCAAAGCTCAATTTTACCTGTAATGAATCAGTTCGGAATAATGCTGAACTATGGACACCGAATATCTGCTGTCGTAGTAGGAGCATTACTACTGTATGTTGAAAGAGTAGCAAATAATGAATTAGAGGATTCGAAAGCTGTAGTTAGAGTAATGCTAAAAACTGCTGGCATAATATATTTTATCAATATAATACTTGGAGGACTTTACGTTGTAACTGCTGTTGATGGTGTCTTTCTAGGGTGGCTCTCACTTCTACATTTACTTGTAGGTGTATGTGTTTTCCTTACTTTGGCAACAACCTATTTACTAATTAATATTTCCAAACCTGAGGTTAGAAATGTCTCAAACTAAGCCGTCGTTACTGAANATTTACTGGATTCTGATGAAGCCTCGTGTAGTCTTTCTATTACAAGTAACTGCGCTATGTGGAATTTTCACATACGATTTCAAAGAAGGATACAATTCGGGTAGAAATTACATAGATAGTATTCAAACCTCGATAGTAGTGTTAGTCGGTGGAACTTTTGCTAGCGGTGGTTCCATGGCTGTTAATATGTGGTATGAAAGAGACATAGATCCGCTGATGGAAAGGACTGAAAATAGACCAATTCAATCTGGTTTTATATCTTCGAACCACGCCCTACTTTTTGGAATCTGTATTTCATTAATTGGTGTCATTTTAGTTTCTTCATTAACTAACATTAACGCTGGAATAATTACTGCACTTAGTGCTTTATTTTACACTGTTGTATACACAATGCTACTCAAAAGAAGAACGCCTCAGAATATTGTAATAGGTGGATTAGCAGGTTCAACACCCCCTGCAATAGGATGGGCAGCTGCCTCTGGTGAGGCTTTCGATCTTTTGCCTTGGCTAATGGTACTAACTATTTTCCTTTGGACGCCTGCCCATTTTTGGGCATTAACGCTGTCAAAACGCCGTGATTATGGTGAAGCTGGTGTACCTATGCTACCTGTAGTTAGCGGAGAAGAAACCACTCGAAATTATATTTTCATTTATTGTATCTGTTTGATATTAAATTGCATTTCCATCATAGTAAACGGAGAAACTGGAATGATATTCCTTATAACCGGTATGGGAATCTCTTTGTATTTCGCATACTTGGCTAGAGAATTGATGAAAACTAAATCTGAAAATGATGCATGGAANCTGTTCAAATTTTCAAATTTATATCTATTTGCACTATTTGTCTTGCTGGTTTTAGATACTGCATACACAGTTTAAATGATACTTATCTTTAATAATGCCATTCTATATACAAATAATAGTTTACTATAAGGGAGAAAAATGTCCATAATCAGTGACTTAATTTACTTTGAAAATCCTGCAATTTGGGATAATTTTGGAGGAACTAGTTCTGGAATTGGAGGACTTACTTGGCAAATGTTCATTTGGTCGGTAATAGTTGGACTTCTGGTTGTTTCATGGTTAATATACAATTTAATTTTCTTTAGACACAAGGAAGGCGACCCGGAACCAAAGGATGCTCTAAAAGCTGGTGTTTTCCCTCACGAAAGAGGCGATGTGAAGATAGAACTGGCATGGACTATTGCCCCATTAATCTTGGTTTCTTGGTTGACTTTCATCTCATTAGCACCATTAAATTACATGTGGGATATTCCTGATACCGAAGACGCTGACGTAACTGTTGATGTTACTGCAGGTTCGTGGTACTGGGGATTTGAATATGCGAACGGGTATGAAAAACCAGAAGAATTTACAAAATGCTCTGGCAGTATAAACTGTATAGAAGTCCCTGCGAACAGTGTAATACGATTCAATATTACTTCGCAAGATGTTTTGCATGCTTTTTATTTACCTGATATGGGCATTAAACAAGATGCTGTGCCTGGCCTCAATACAGCCACTTGGGTCGATACTAGTATGGTTTCCGCAAGAGATGAGCCTTACAGAATTTATTGTACCGAATACTGTGGGAACAGCCACTCACAGATGCTAGCTGAAATTTATGTTACAGAGGTAAGTAGTGAATAGAATTAAAGTTCTAGGAATTGGAATATTGCTAAGTATTATTTTCGCAGTTACCGCAGTACCAACAGGAGAAACTAATCCTGGCGGTATTGACCCTGGAATAAGTACATTGGTAGAGGCAAATGGTTGCAGCTGTCACAACATAGGTGACGGAGATATGAACAATCCAAATTCAGCTGTTGTTCTAAACTTAACAATGCCTGATAATTTTACAGCTGGAGAAACTTACACACTTATTCTGAATATCTCTGGAGGTCCTAATGATATTGCACCTATGGAAAACGGACCTAATATGGGAGGTTTTATGCTTAAAGTTTCCACAGGAACTCTAATGCCCATTGATGACAATGTCTGGAAACCTGAAGGTAGCAGTTACTTAACTCATACAGGAGGCGAGGAAGGTCAAAGTGGAGATGGAAATAACTTAAGAGAATGGAGTTTCAATTGGACTGCACCAGAGAGTGATTCTGTAGTCGCAGAATTCATGGTTTATGGTAATTCGGTTAATGGAAATGCTTACGAAGATAGTGGAGGTGCAGGAAACAGTGGTGACTACTGGAATTCTGGAGTTTTCCTTCTTGCCGGACAAAATGCTCAAATTGCTGACGGAAGCGATTATGGAGAGCTTTCTGGCCCTAAGAAAATAGTTTATGGTTTTGGTATTGTTTTCATCACTTTAGCTGTTGTGGTTGTTGGATATAGAATGGTTGATCAAGATGAATCATTCGAAGAAGTAATGAAGAGCTATTGGAAATGGATTTATCCTTGGCTTACAACAACTGACCACAAATACATCGGGACTCTTTACATTGTTACTGGTTTTGCTTGGTTCTTCATTGGAGGTATTCTTGGGTTATTAATCAGATGGCAATTATTCGAACCTCGTGTTGACGGTGACTTCTTAACTTACCAAGAATATAATTCTACATTTACTATGCATGGAACGACCATGATTTTCATGGCTGCTATGCCTATTATTTTCGGATTTGCTAATTATTTGATTCCTTTGCAAATAGGTGCAAGAGATTTAGCATTCCCAAGACTGAATTCTTTCGGATATTGGCTACTACCAACTGGCGGTATCGTGTTGTATATGGGATACTTCACTGGAGGCGCTGGAGACGTAGGTTGGACCGGATACGCGCCTTATTCATCAGGTGCGTCTGCAACAAGGCCTGGAACTGATTTCTGGGTTGCTGGGCAATTAATGCTAGGGGCTTCTTCAACACTAACTGCAGTTAATTTCCTAGTAACTATGCTGAGAATGCGAGCACCTGGAGTTTCTCTCATGAAAATGCCGCTATTTTCATGGTCTATACTTGTAACTGTATTCTTGTTACTATTATCCATTCCTGTATTCACTGTAGCTTTAATTTTACTGATGGCAGATCGTACATTTGGAAGCCTGTATTTCTCAGGGCCTGATTCTGATCCTATACTGTGGCAACACTTATTCTGGTACTTCGGACATCCCGAAGTTTACATTGTTATTTTACCTGCATTTGGCGTTCTATCTGAAATTATTTCTACTTTTTCAAGAAGGCCGATTTTTGGTTACACTTCTATGGTCTACGCTATGGCTACGATTGGAGTAATTTCATTTGTTGTTTATGGGCACCACATGTTCACTACGGGTGCCGATCCATTATTCCGTTTCATAGTTATGCTAACTACGATGCTGGTTGCCGTGCCTACAGGAATTAAAATTTTCAATTGGCTCGCTACTATGACTGGTGGTTCTGTAGTATTAAACACTCCGATGATGTTCTCACTTGGTACAATTATAACATTCACAATAGGAGGAATTACCGGAATTATTCTAGCTTCAATTCCTTTGGATATTGCATTCCACGATACATACTTCGTTGTTGCCCACTTCCATTATGTTTTGATAGGCGGAACGATGTTTTCATTCATAGCTGGAGTTTACTATTGGTATCCTAAGATGACCGGAAAAATGATGAACGAGAAATTAGGAATCATACATTTCGCGACTACGTTCATCACGTTTAATGCTGCATTCTATCCAATGCACAATGTAGGGATATCAGGTATGCCAAGAAGATATGCTACATACGATGCATCTTTAACTGAGCTAAACCAATTCATAAGCGTCTTTGCAATTCTATTTGGTTTAGCACAATTAATATTTGTTTACAATGTATTCTATTCATATAGAAATGGCAAAGAAGCTGGGGACAACCCGTGGAATGGATGGTCATTGGAGTGGGCCACATCTTCCCCGCCTCCTGAAAATAGTTTTATAGAAATACCAACTTTACTTGATGCTGAAGAGGAGGCTGAAAAAAGTGAGTGATGGTCACGATGAACACCATGCACACATAGAAACTCCTGCCCCGTTCTTATTCTGTGTTGCTACTGCCATAATGTTTATTGGATTGGTAATGGCCACGGCTGGTGGAGAAGATAAAACTGGAGATACTGGCTACTGGTTTGTATTCATTTTAGGTCTAATGGGTATCTTTACATCTTTTTTCATGTGGGTTCAAGACTACTGGAACCTTGAAGGTGAAGAAGATGAACATATAGAAACATACCATGAATTCTGGGCGACTATCTCAACTCGTAAATTTGGAATGTGGATTTTCCTTCTAACTGAAGTAATGGTTTTTAGTACTTTATTGAGCGCATACCTTAGATACCGTGCATCGATGCCTGACTATTCACCTGATATTGACTGTGGACTATATTTTGAAGATTGCTGGGTGCCTGCAGCAGACGTTATTCGAAGTCACTTAATTTTCGGAGTTATTAACACATTTGCTTTACTACTGAGTAGTTTAACTGTTGTTTTAGCCTTATATGCTGCCAAAAACAATAACCCTAAAGCAGTTACTAGATATTTAACGGTAACTTTCGTTTTGGGTGCCATGTTCTTAGCTTTAAAATTATGGGAATGGAATGAAATGAGGCATTACAACTTCTGGGACGAATCTCATAACGGATGTGATATTTTAGCAGGACAAAGCATCGCTGACCATTGTATTGCACCAAAATATGCTAATGGCTTCTGGCTAGATACTAGTATTGAGGGAAGCACATTCTACATTACTACAGGAATGCATGGAGCTCATGTTTTCATAGGATTAATTGCATTAGGATATCTAATTGCAAAATCGAATAAAGACGGTTACAACGAAGAAAACCATGAAACTATTGAATTATTCGGATTATATTGGCACTACGTAGATTTGGTATGGGTATTTGTATTCCCATTTTTCTATTTGTATTGAGGTAATAAATGAGTGAAGAAACAAACAAAAATAACACGCATGACGAACACCATGACCACTCGTTCCCCAGCTGGGTAACTTTTGGACATACGGATGATCCCGTAGACGGATTCATCAAAATATTTGCATGGTTAGTATTTTGGACTATATTGGAAGTTTTAGCTATTGTTCAAGAATTTGATTCTTTTGCGCTTAATATGCTCATTTTATTTGGTATAGCTCTTATCAAATGCTGGTACATTTGTTCATTCTTTATGCACATGACTTGGGATCCACCACTTGTTTACCAGACTGCTGCAGTACCTCTCTTTTTCCTAGCTGTTTTATTTTTAGCTGTAGGGTTAACTACTCCAGGTGCAGTTGATGATTTGGCTACTATTTGTGGATTCTAGGAAGTATAGATAAATAATCCAAACATAGTTAGAATATAGTAAGGAACTAAGACCGCTGCTCCTTCATAATCCTTTGATATTCTTTGACCCAGCATTAGTATGGCTAGGGATGATGCTGCTAAAATTAAACCCATAATTCCATATGAATACTCATTGTAAAACAAAGCCATAATTGAACCAAAAATGGATAATAATCCAGACAGAACTTCAAAAATTGTTACTTGAATCAAACCGAACGTTGAAAAATTAGCAAGAGGCGTTTTAGCAAACTTTCCAGTAATAAAATCTAATTCGCCTTCCCAATTAAATATCTTATCAAATCCTGATTGTGCCATCACAATACCTAGGAAAACCGATATACTTGCACCGATTATGCTAACATAACTAAATTCAATATCAAAAAAAATTAAATTATCTTCTCCAAAACCAAGTAGTGTCATGTATTATTATGTGAAGAAGGGTATATGGCCTTAACTTATACTACAACAGAAGAAGTTGAACATCGTGATATACTGAAGCATAAGTCCATTCCAAGCCTCTCCAAACTACTCTAAAATTTCCTTCTTTGTCTATCAAATATAATTTATTCGAGTGACTCACACCATAATTTTTGATCTCTTTGTCAGATTCTTGTTCAAATTCGTAGCCCAATAAATCTGAGATAATTGATAACATTTCATTATCTGAAATATGGTCCTGACGCCAATGACCTAAATAGTCTAGAACCTGAACTAATTGTTCAGAAACATTAATTGGAGATGAACGATTTTCAATTCTGTATACTAAATCGTCATATGACTCGCGACCTACAAATGAATCAACTACTTGAGGAGGTCCTGAAGACAAATTACCTTCTAACAAAACCCAGCTCGGATACCTTAATTCTAATCCAAAGGAAGACATCATCGTTCCATCCTCATCGTAAAGGTATGGCCATGAAGCATTGTGTTCTGAAGCAAAAGTTTCAATTTTAGACATATTATCAATATTTCCACTTAAAGAATATCCTCCTATCGATATTACATCTACTTGTTCGGAAAAGTTTGAGTGAAATTCCTTTAATGCTGGAATCTGTGCATTACAAACTGAACAATCTGTATGAAAAAATTCGATTAATGTTAAATTGTTGTAGTAATAATCCCTAGATTTATGGCTCATATCACCCGTTCCCTGTAAAGTCCAACTAGATGGAAATGTTTGCGAAAGATATGTGTCAATAGTCTGAAGGGTAAATTCTTCACTTACCACTCCTCCACTTTCACTAAATTGCTCCAATGCTAAAATTAAATCATGCTCTAAACTTCCTTGATCGAATGTAACATTTAAGTTACTGTAGTTAGGATCTGCAATACAAACATCCTTACCAAAATAAGTGTCATTTGAATCTTGCATAAATCCAGGATTGCAATGGCAACCATCGTAGCCTTCCATGTAATGCCCATTGCCTGAACAAGCTTCTTCATCTATGTCAACATAAACTCTGTAATCAGCCCATATAGAGACCATATCTCCAAATGAATCGTTAGAAACTGAAGTTAAAAACCTCCAATCTGCTTTATTATTCTCTGCAAAAGAAGCTAATCTTTCAGGTGTATCTCGAACTGGATCAACTGTAATTGTAATAAATTCTACTGATTCTCCGTAATCATCTCCTAATTCTTCTGATAATTTTCTTAACTGATAAGTCAAAGCTGGACAAACGTCGGGACAATATGTATAGACAAATGAAACCACAACAACTTTACCTTCATACAATGTTAGATTAACCGGAGTTCCAGTTTGNTCTACTAATGAAAAATCAGGGGCTTGACCTGAAGGACAAACTTCTTCAGAAACATCTTCGCAATCCTCACCCCAAAATTTTCCTGAATTTCCTGAATTAGTTAAAGCATCAAGACAACCTGTCGTTAATAATAATGAACAAAGAATTGTTATCGATAAAAAATTTCTTTCCATTATTAATACTCCATATTAAAAGTTATTTAAAATTTACACTACAAATAATTTTCAATTTGTGCAGATAATTGACTTTCTGTTAATTTGCCTGAGTGGCTGTATACTATTTGACCATCTTTGATGAAGGCAATAGAAGGGTAGGAACTGAATCCGTAATCTCTCATCAAATCACCAGAAGGATCATACAGATGGGGAAATTGCATGTTATAATTCACTTTGAAATTGGAAATACTTGACGCTGAATCTTGTCCACTGCCCAATTTATATCCACCAATTGCAAACATGTTAATTTGTGAGGAATAATTTGAATATACTTCATTCAAAACTGGAGCTTGATCTCGACAATGACCGCATTGTGTGTTAAAGAATTCGACTATTGTGAGACCATCATTGTAGTAGTCTTCAGAAGCATAGATTTCACCAGATTGAGGATCTTCAAGTTCCCATTTTTCAGCCTTAGGGTCTCCAAGATCGTAAAAAAATGCAAAATAAATGCCCAAACCGACTACTAAGATGACTACTAATGGTAAACCGTAGGTCCATAGTGCGTCATTTGCTGAAGCCCTTCTGGCTTTCATTTTTTCTTGAAATTCTGTAGATGATTTTTTCTCTAATTTACGTTTCCTTTTCGATGCCATTTTTATTAATTAGCTCCTTTATTTCATGTCCATATTCAGTTATGCAGAAAAAAGTTGCTGCTATTGTCAAAATAAAAGCAACTACACAAAATGGACACCACTCATGAATGATAAATGCTTCTGCATAAGTCAGATACGAACCAAAAACAACTCCTATAATGCCCGTAATTGGCAGTAAAATTTTATTGTAATATGTACGTTCTAAATCCATGTTCAAGTACCTATCTAGAGACAGTGTAATTAACATCAAAAAACCAATAACGCCAAGCCAAGCAACTGGAATACCAAAAAGTTTTGCTTGATCACTAGCAAGAACTACTCCACAGTCAAGTCCTGGAAGATCTTGAGTAGGACAACCACCACCTGTAGAAACTAAATGATGTAAATACGATAGATATATTGCATCAATTAATCCAATGAAAGATATANCCATTATCCATTTCAGTGACTTATCTTCTGATTCAATACTCATTATTAGTATAATTGTAATTACATATAAATAAGTAATAGTTTTGAAAAATAATCTTAGTAACNTATANCTCAATAAACAAAGACATTTATTAGAGGCCTCANATAGGTGNTAGTGATTGAATTATGCATGGGCCATCTGAAGGAGTAAGTGAAGAAACNGATGAAGCAAATTCTGCCGTNAAAATTGTCGGCGGAAATGTTTTTGTCGAACTAGATCCAGACCATCCAGGTTTCAAAGACGAAGGATANAGNTCAAGAAGAAATGAAATTGCAAAGATTGCTCTTGAATGGAATGAAATGTCCATGGATGAAAGAAGANCTAAAAAAATTCCTCATGCTCCATACTCTGANGANGAAGACGCAGTCTGGGCTGCTATAATGGAGAGAATANCTCCCGTTCATGAAAAATATGCATGCAAACAATATCTTGAAAATGCTAAAAACTTAGGATTGCCAAATGATAGAATACCACAATTGCAAGAAGTTAGTGAAAGATTAGAGGAAATGACTGGTTTTAGACAAGAACCTGTAGGAGGTTTAGTCCATCCAAAAACATTCCATACTGCCCTTGCAAACAGAGTTTTTCTTTCAACTCAGTACATAAGACACTCTTCAAGACCTTTCTATACACCAGAGCCTGATGTCGTGCATGAACTTGTAGGCCATACCGCTATGCTTGGCGTCCATGAATGGGCTGAACTCAATGTCCTGTTTGGAGAAGCTGACATGAGAACTGAAAGTGAAGCTGCAATAACTCGATTAGGGTCTGTTTACTGGTATGTTCTTGAATTCGGAGCGTGTCGTGAGGGAGGTAACGTAAAGGCAGTTGGTCCAGGCTTATTATCTTCATTTGGTGAAATGGAACACGCATGTGCCTCTGGAGAAGTTGAATATAGAAAACCTAATTTTGAAGAAATGGAAACATTACCATATGATGTTACTCAATATCAACCAGTGTTGTTCGTTTGGGATTCATTTGAAGAAATGTATGAAAAAACGAAAGAATTCATTAGTAACTGGGGTACTGAAAACGATACAAGAAAAGAACTTCACAAATAGTTAACTTTTTTTGTATTCGTATTCTTTTAACTTATCTAAAGAAACCATTTCGAGAGCGGATTCATGCGTGGCCTCCAAGACCACGTAGGGTGCCATTCCTGAATCATATGCCTCTACCCATCTTGACAAGCATAGACACCATCTATCGCCTTCCTTTAATCCTGAAAATCCTGGACCTGGTGAACTAAGATCATTTCCTGCACCTTTAGAAAATGCCAGAAAGATATCGGTCATGACTGCACAAACAACATGCCTCCCATAATCACGTTCATCTGTGTTGCAACAACCATCACGAAACCAGCCAGTCATTGGGTCTGTAGAACAAGTTTCCAACTTTCCACCCAAAACATTAATTGATCCTTCCATTCTACTTTTCTCTATTTTGCCTCAGATTATCTATAATGGTAAAAGCAAGTGCAGCTCTCTCATTTCGTGTAAAATCAGTTTCCAATTTTTTTATTAATGATTTTATCTTGGTAGAAGATTCAGGATCTTCTTCTGCTAATTGTTTAGCATGACTCATCTGAGCCTCATTTATACAGTATACTGAATCACCACCAAGTATTGATACAGGACTTAAGACCATAATTTACACCGAAAAGCTCACATCAACGTTGGGTGCAGGATCACCGGTACTAAAACTAGAACCACACCCGCAGGAGCCTTTGGCATTTGCATTAGTTAGTCTAAAGCCTGGTTCTATAAGATCATTTGAAAAATCGACCGTGAGTCCATCCAGAAAAACTGAGCTAACTTTGTCTGAAACTATCCTAAGATTTCCTTCAGAAAAATAGACCTCGTCTACTTCACTCATGTTATTATCAAGAACTGCATCATATGTATTTCCTGAACAACCACCTGATTTAACTCCTATTCGTAAAAATGTGTCTTCAGAAACTCCCATTTCAAAAAGTTTTAACTTTGCAGACTCTGTTACTATTATATCCATAGATATTTAGTTTTCAAGGAGATTTAATAGTTACTGTATACTAAAGTCGTATAAACCAGCTAAAAATACGTACATTGTGAGACTGATATTTACTCTTTTGATAATCATGCTTTTGGTTCCTACTGGTACCTCAGAGCCCAGTCCTATGGAGGAGTCTTTCGAGGGAAATCCTATAGTTGTAATAAACTTGAGATATGAAGCTGGTATCGGTGGCGGGAGTGATATTGAGGGGGAAGTAGTAATTGAATTATTTCAAAATTGGGCCCCTATTACTGTTAGTAACTTTGTAAAATTAGTTAATGATTCATTTTACGATGGTATCTTTTTTCATAGAGTAATCGATGATTTTGTCATTCAAACTGGAGATCCCACTTGTACTGCGCTTGGAGCTTATCCTGCAAGTGATCCCACATGTGGAAGTAACGGCTCAGATGAAAATATTCCATTTGAAGCAAATGCTAATCTAACTCACATAAATGGTGCTGTAGGTATGGCTAGAAGTGTAGATCCAGATTCTGCATCAAGCCAATTCTACATTTGTGATGGGCCTCAACATGGATTAGATAACGGTAACCGAACCCAAGATGATGACCCGGGATATGCTGTATTTGGAGTTGTAAGAGAGGGAATGGATTTAGTAAAAGCCATTGCTCAGGTTCCTACTTCAAACGACCCTCTAAATCGCCCCATTTACGAAGTACATGTCAGCTCAATAACTTTGCAAGGATATGTAACTAACCAGATCGAAGGTAAAGAAACTAAAGAAACTGCGAGTGTTAGTTTTGGACTTTCCATTTTATCAATAGGATTATTAACCGTAGCACGTAGAAAATAATTATGGACTCAATAATATTTCAAGGAAATGTAATCGGAATGCTTGCATATATTGTATCTGCAATGCTACTTTTTTCTTGGATTATTAAAGACGTTGAACAAAAATTAGTTGAAAGAAAATTGTATGTCGCTTGCGGATTAGGCGTTGTACTTGGTACTGGCTCAGACATTATTATGATACTAGGAGGAATAAATGGCTATAGTGAAAATACGGGATATGCATCAAAAATTCTAGTTTCTCCTATTATTCTTTTTATTTTTCTTTTCATTGGAGTTAACAGAAAAACTTTTAAGGAAGAAAACGGAGCTTCATATTACTCTGCTGGGTTAGGGCTTTTTTACGGGGGCGCAGGTGAATTTTGGAAACTACTCGTAGCAGAAGAAGTTCATAATTTATCTACATTTGATTATTTTATAATCTCTGCATTTGGATTTTCAACAGTACTATTTTTGGGAGGGGCTGCAATGTGGATTTCTTATGGTATCAAAAGAGGCGAAGGTGCTAGAATTGCAAGTAGATTTACTATTCTTTATTTAATCCTTGCATTTCTGAATGCACTTGCACTAGAGGAAATACACTATGGAATATATGATACTGTAATAGTTCCATTAATCTCTTTCCTTGGATTCTTTGTAATATCATTAGCTGTTTTTCACCAAGCAAAACTGAGATTACCTGTTATTTCCAAAAAGAAAAGAAATCGCTAAAAACCTAGTCTTGTTGAGTGAGTATGGATGACAGAAGTTTTACCATAATTACCGTAGCAATTCTGATTTTATCGCCAATATTGCTATACATGAACGGTAACGATGATAAAACTGAAAACTATTTCGATAATGACAATGGATTAGTACCGGTATGGGAAAGAGTAAATCAAAATTTCAATACAACGGGAACATACAGCTATACTTTAGAATCTGGACAATACAACACCATAGGACCCGAGAGTGTATTCATCGATGTGGACCTGCCAAGCAGTGAGCTAGGATGTACAATTACTGATGACTGTCAAGTTCATCTCGGACTTTGGTTACCTGACGTTCCAAATGGTACTAAAATTCCAGTAATAGCCGATGTTGGACCCTACTATGATGATGGCGACGTGGATGCATTAACTCCTGCAAATCGACTTGGTAAATTTTTAATTGAAAACATGGTCCCTCATGGATATGCAGTAGCTCAAGTTTCAGTTTTTGGTACTGGCATGTCTAACCATTGCATGGATTTCATGGGGTTGAGTGAACAAATGGGAATTGACGCTGCAGTTACTTGGTTAGGAACTCAAGAATGGAGTAACGGAAATGTAGGAATCGTTGGAAAATCGTATGACGGGACTACTCCTTGGCAAGCTGCAATGTTCGGTAATCCACATCTAAAAACTATAATCCCTATTTCTGGGTTAATCGGTGTTCACGACTTAATGTGGAGAAACGGATCGATGGAAGCCAGAGGTTTAGCAATGCACAATGGTGTTTATGGATCATTTGGATGGGATGGCGACAGTGAAGATTGGCAAACTATGTGCAGAGGATATGTCGAAGGATACGCTAATGGTCCTGCTGCATATTTAGCAGGTGACGAAGTTAACTACGCTGGAAACACGTACTGGACTGATAGACATTTCTTAGAAAGAACCATCCAAAACTACAATGGTTCAATATATTTTATTCATGGAATGCAGGACTGGAATGTCGATCCACACATGGCATTTCCTGCCTACAAGCAATTGCAACAAGCTGGTTTTGAAATAAAAGGATTATTTGGGCAATGGGGTCACCACTACCCTGACAGACCGGGCGACCACAATGGAATGCCAGCAGGTAGAGGTGCCGAGGCATATCCTCAATCTGTAAGGTATGATTGGGCTCAGGATTTACTTGAATGGTTTAACTATTACTTGTATGAAGGCAACATGAAGCCTGCACTACACGTGGAAATGCAAGATAACATGGGAGGGTGGAGAGTTGAACCTACTTGGCCTGTAAATGATAGAGAATTGCTACAACTACCAATTGGTGAAGGACTAAATGTTGTATCAGGAAGCGGCGTTGTTGGACCCTCAAATACACTAACACTAGAAACAGAGATTTTTGAAAATGAGACTCGTATTTCCGGAATGCCCACTTTTCATGTTGACGTTACTATTCCTCCTGGACAAACCTCCGGACACCTGTATATCGAATTAGCAATAGCAGGAGGTATCCACCTTGGGCACGGAGTAATGGATCTTAGATATCATGAAGGAGGTAGAGAATGCGGACAACCTTGTACTGTGACTGGAACCGTAAACGCAAAAATGCAGATGTTTGCCCTTGATGTTGTAGTTCCAGCTGGAAATGCTCTTGAACTGGTTATAAGTCAAACAAATGATGACTACATTCCCTCTCCAGTAAGTAGTGGATATGTTACAATCGGAACTAATCAAAATAGTATTTTATCATTGCCAATTATTGATAGAGGACCTGAAGATCTATTCATGCCTCCAATATGGTATGAAAATAACGAATGAACTAATCTAATTTGCGAGATTGAATTTCTTTAATTAATCTCTGTGCTTCGGCCAAGTCTTCATCATCCTTTTTTGACTTAGTCTCTTCAATTTTATCATCTAAATCTGTATCTTCTTTATCCTCATTTAACTTAGTATCGTCAACATTCTCATCTAAATCTGTATCTGCCTTATTCATTAAATCTGCTTTTAAGGAACTGATTTCATCCTTTAATGAATTAATCTCTTCGTTTTCACTACCTTTAAAATTCTTTTCCATTTGTGATAATTGACTTTTAAGCGACTTAATTTCTTCGTTCTCACTGTCTTTAAAATTCTTCTCCATTAGCGACAATTGATTTTTGAGAGACTTAATTTCTTCATTCTCTGATTTCTTATTCTTGTCATTAATGGTAGTCATTTCTTTTTTGAGAAGCTTGAGCTCATCCATAAGGGCATTCATAGCCATATTTTCTTCATCTTTATCTGTATCTAGATTAACTGTCTCATCCAAAATGTCTGGTAAATCTTCAACCAATTCAGTCACTTCATTTGGTTCATTTGATATTGAAGTTTCAGTAACTATTTCTTGAGATACTTCATAATTTGTATTTACCTTTTTATCTTCTGAAGCTGCCTGTGGCACCCCTTCATGAAATAAATGAACATCTCTTTGCGGGAAGGCAATAACTATCTTTTCTGCTCTTAGCTTTGCGAAAACTTGATGATGAAGATCAGAATTTATTTGTCTCATTTTAATAACATTTTTAATCCATGCAACCAATGCAAAGTTCAATGTTGAATCTCCAAAGTTTTGAAACCTTACTAAGGGCTTTCTAGTAGGATCATCTTGCTCAATATTCGGATTTTCTTTGGCAACTTCCAGCAATGCAGCTTCTACTTCATCCGGATTAGAATCATAGGAAACTCCAACTTCAATTCTCAGTCTGTAATATCTATCCGGCTTTGTAAGATTTAATATGTTCTGGTTAGCCAATGCATTATTTGGAATTATGATGATTACGTGGTTTACAATATCATAAATTTTTGTCGAACGAAGGCCTATCTCTCTAATTAGACAATATGTGTCATTAAAATAAATCATATCGCCCGTCTTGAAACCTTGATCAAGTAAAAGAAGTATGCCTGAGAAAAAATTACTAAGTGTATCTTGTGCGGCCAGAGCAATAACTAGACCAACTACGCCTACACCAGCTACTAAAACTCCGAATTCAACGTTAAAAGTAGATAAAAAATTTGTAAGGCCGAATACTATAATCAGGATGGATCCTATTATATCNAGTAGAGGGCCATACTGCGTATCNGATTTACCTATATTTATCCAATCAGACATTAAGGGAACAATATAATTACTGTAAGTGCGTAAAACAAAGACAGTAAAAAATACCACAAATAATCCATCTGAAATTTTTGATAAAACTAATACATAAGCTTCAATTGAAGAGTTTGTTTCTGCAATTTCAGTAAAGAAAAAGGACAAACTCCAGGTAATTATCAACCAGAAAACTACTGTAGTTGGATCCCATTCCCATTTGCTTAATCCTCTAAAGTAAAGAACTATGGGAATAATAAACGTTAGAGTTAGAAATATAACAAAAAGCATTAAAATTAACATCCAAATTGCATCGTCTGTGAAAATTAAATAATCTTCACCAGTGCTTTTGTTAGTTATAGAATAATATGGACTTGGTACTATTTTGTCAATAGTAGAACGCATGACTGCCATTGTGAATATTGACAAGAAAAATCCAAACATTCTAACAAATGGAAAGTCTTGACGGAGTCTAAATGACTTTGATGAAGTATTACTCACAGTTATACACTTAAAAATACGTTTATAAATTAATTAGGTGAAACCGTATATAGCATCATATTCTAGGATATTAAATGAGTGCAGTATTGAAAGACAATGATGTTGCCAACGCCATTAAAGGGATGGATGGATGGGAATATGACGATGTCTACAGATGCTTGCGCAAAGAATTTGCTTTCGATAGCTTTGAATCTGCCGCAACTTTCGTTCAACATGTCGCCAAGTTAGCTAGTGAAGTGGGTCATTATCCTGAAATATTGATTTACAAGAAAGGTGCTGTAAGAATCACTGCAACTACTCCTGACGAAGGTGGAATCACAGAAAACGATATTGGACTTATTGAAAGCGTTGAAATATTAGTTAGTTAATTATTTCTTTAAAAAAAATTAAGAAATTGTTAATTCTTTGACAAGATACTCATCCGAATGTTTATCAATATATTCTATTAAATCTGAGACGTGTGGAGATTCTAGCAAAATTTCATTTGACTCATGGTCTATAATTCGAAATGGCATCTACTACACACTGCACTAAATTATATATAATTTTCTAAAAGAAATAAGCCTTTATTGGGCCACTTTGATGGGTGTTAGTGAAGCAATATCTAGACTTGGTAAACGAAGTTTTAAAACGTGGAACTAGAAAGGAAAATAGAACTGGCGTTGATACGATATCGGCATTCAATATTAACTATTCTATCGACTTAAACGAGGGATTTCCATTACTAACTACTAAAGAAATTTCTTGGAAAAATATAGTCATAGAAAATTTGTGGTTTTTATCTGGAGATTTACATATCGGCCTATTAAAAAAGCACGGTTGTAAATTTTGGGATCACTGGGCTGATGAGGAAGGTTATGTACCTAGTGCTTACGGAAATTTTTGGAGAAAATTCCCAATCCATGGTAGTGATGAATATAATGATCAAGTAAAGTATGTTTTGGATACTCTAAAAACAAACCCAAACAGCAGAAGAATGGTTATTAGTGCTTGGGCGCCAGGCAATGCTCAAAAAAGCGGTTTACCGCCTTGCCATCTTTTATTCATTTTCAATGTTCAATATGATAAAGATGGGGAACCGAGACTGTGTGTGCATTTAACACAACGTAGTTGCGATGTCGCTCTTGGTGTTCCTTACAATATTGCAGGATATTCGTTTTTATTGCACCTATTTGCACACTTATCAAATATGAAAGTTGGCACTTTTGGACATACTCTTGTTGATGCCCACATATATACAAAAAAAGCCGACGGAAGCATGGAAGAATATGATCATATTCCTGGCTTAATTGAACAAACAAAAAGAAAAATAAAGTCCTTACCAGAACTTATGATTGATCCAGACATAAAAAGCTTAGAAGATGTAATGGATTTGTTAGACAAAGATACCGAAACTATTATGTCAAAATTCGAATTGAAAAATTATAATCCTGAGCCATTCATTCCTTTTAAAGTGGCAGTATGAAAGGAATTCTTGTAGCTACTTCACCTGAAGGCATCATCGGGAAAGATAATACCATTCCTTGGCACTACTCTGAAGATTTAAAGAGGTTTAAACGACTTACAGTTGGAAAAAATATCATTATGGGGAGGAAAACATGGGAATCTTTACCAATAAAACCTTTACCTGATCGAAGAAATATAGTTATTACACGAAATCCAATTGATAATGTTGAATGCTTCAAAAGTATCAAGGATGCAGTAAATACGTGTGAAGGTGATATATGGTTCATAGGTGGTGCTGGTATCTATGAGGAAGCCATGGGCTTAGCTGATTGCATCGACATGACGCTCGTTCCTGATAAAATAACTGGAGATAATTGTGTTTATTTTCCAGAAATAGGTCAAGAATGGGAAGAAAGTGAAAAAAAACCATTGGAAAATGACTCAATTTTAATGCATAAAATTTACACCCGTAGGGTGTAACACATCTTTATATCTGTACGGCCTAGGCGATTACGGAGAAAAATGCCTCGTAAAATAACTGCTCTACTGCTAGCCATGCTGATGCTACCACTATCAGCTATGAATACATTAGCTGATGAAAATGATCCTGATTTATCTATAAATGAAATAAGCTTTGATGATGATTCCCCAACGGGTGGGGATGATGTAACTATTACAGCCGAAGTTGCTAATGATGGAGGAACAAGTGGACTAATTAGTGTAACCACAAATGTAAGTTTCTATGTTGATTCAAGCTTTATTGGTAAAGAAACAATAACAATTC
>JGI24820J26691_1000100_pt1 | contig 21582 bp, 18 predicted proteins | sample METZYME_5_50m_FD_26691 | JGI IMG/M metagenome (IMG submission 26691) | reverse complement strand
AATCCAAAGAATTTTGGCAACCAATTGAGGTATGCCGACAAACGGCGTTCACCTTTGGCCATAATCGAAGGTAGTGAAGAAAGAGATAAAGGCCTTATCCAAATTAAAGATTTAATATTGGGTACGCAACTTGCCAAAAATGCCACCTTGGAAGAATGGAAGGAAAGGCCAAGTCAATTTACTGTGCCCAAAAAAGAAATGGTTTCTAAGGTGCAAGAGATGTTGAGAGCTTTGAAAAAGTGAATGAGCAAAAATGGATAGAAATTGAGGCTGACCGAATTTTAAGGTTATTTTCGAATTCTGGAGCACAAATAGTGCAACCTGCTGTTTTGCAGCGGGCCGATACTTTGCTGGACCTTTATGGCGAGGATATTCGAGCGCGTGCCTATGTCACCAGTGACCCCTTTAACGGTGAAATGATGTTAAGGCCTGATTTTACAGTGCCGATTGTGAAAACCCATATGACTGGTGAAACAGGGAATGACACTGCTCGTTATGCGTATTGTGGAAAGGTGTTTCGGCGTCAGGAAAAAAATTCAGAACGAGCAAGCGAATATTTACAGGTGGGGTACGAGATTTTTGATCGCACAGATGTGATTAAGTCCGACACTGATGTTTTTTGCATAATTAAAAAAGCTTTGGGCGATTTACCACTTAGAGTTGCCACTGGTGATATAGGTATTCTAATGACTGCTGTATCGAGTTTAAAAACGACCAGTAGCCGGCAAAAAGCTCTGTTGCGCCATCTATGGCGGCCCCAAAGGTTTTTAGCAATTTTAGAAAAATTTACTAACGAAGTAAGCGTATCAATCGAGCGATTTGATGGCTTTCAAGCAGAAAAAAGTTTTGCTAATCAAGCTAAAGAAATTGGATTAAGAAGTAAGTCTGAAATAATTGAACGTATTGAAAATTTACTACAAGATAGTAAGGAAGCTCCAATTTCCACAACAGAATTGGATGTAATAAATTCTTTGCTGAATATTGGTGACAAATGCCCTCAAGCATTAATTAAGCTTAAAGATCTATTAACTGATATGCCCGCTCTTGGAAGCGCTATTGAAAAATTCGAAAAACGGTTGTCAGCCTTAGATAATGCAAATGTTGATCTATCCTCAATTGACTTTGAGGCGAGCTACGGTAGGACTTCTATGGAATATTACGATGGATTTGTTTTTGGCTTCTACTCTGAGAACCATATTAATCTTCCTCCGATAGCTACTGGCGGAAGATATGATGCTCTAACCAAGCATATCGGTAAAGGGCGAGCGATTCCTGCTGTTGGAGGTGTGGTCCGACCGGATTTAATAATTCAGTCGAAAGGCTTTGAAGACAATGATTAAGCTGGGCGTGCCCTCAAAAGGGCGTTTGATGGAGGAGACTTTCTCCTGGTTTGCTTCGCGTGGGGTGCATCTTAAACGTACTGGGTCTAAAAGGGAATATGCAGGTTACGTTAAAGGCGTACAAGGGATAGAACTGACACTTCTTTCTGCCGGTGAAATACCTATAGAGCTAAATGAGGGGCGAATTCATTTTGGTGTTACTGGGTCGGATTTGGTATTCGAAAAGTTGCCCAATTGGGATCAAAATTTAGAAATTGTTAAGTCCTTGGGGTTTGGTTTCGCTGATCTTGTATTGTCCGTGCCCAAATTTTGGATAGATGTTGATACTCTGGATGATTTTGACTCTGTAGCAGAAGCTTTTCGCGAGAAACATGGGTTTCGTTTGCGTATCGCTACCAAGTACCATTATCTCGTTCGAGAGTTTTTAAAGTCAGCAGGTGTGGCTGATTATCAACTTGTTGATAGTCAAGGAGCTACCGAGGGTACTGTGAAAAATGAGACAGCCGAAGCTATAGCCGACATAACCTCTACTGGAGAAACACTTAAAGCAAATCATCTGAAAATTTTAACTGATGGGCTAATACACAAGTCCGAGGCTACTTTGTACAAGTCTAAGTCTGCATTTTCTGGAAAAGAACTAGTAAACGCTGAAAGTAAATTTTTGGCACATATTTTAAATGATTAGATCACACCAATTTTTGCCAGCTCACCGGCTAATTCAGGTGGCAGTTCATCATCTGATTTACGGTGCAACCCCAAATCAGGCGGAGCCTTGTCCATTTTAAGATATCGCCATCCTTGAAATGGTCTTTTTAATACTGGGCTCGTTCGGGTGTATTTAGGTTCAAGTACTATTGCACATCTTCTAACACCATCTTTGCCAACTACTTCATCAAAGCGTATAATTTTTTGGCGACATTGAATGACGCCTTTTATAACCCAGTAAATCGAACCGCCCGCAAGCAATTCCTTCTCACGCTTAGGCCACATTCTGGTTACATGTCTTGGAAGGCCATCCTTACCTTGAGCTGCCTTTGTCGATTGCCATTTTTGCAAATCTCCAATGTTGGACGTTCCCACACTCAATTTCACAAGATGTATAGTTGTAATCATGGTTGTGCCTTAGATACCTTCTAAAACTTCAATTTTCGCTGTGTTGACGCAAATCTAGTTAGCAGGTAAACTGCTTTCCCGTGTCTAACGTAGCTTTTAAACTAGTGCTGTATAAAGGATTTTAAATGTCAGATTTTCCAATGACAATTTCCGAGCAAATTTGGGATATGAAATACAGACTAAAGGACCAAAACGGTGCATTTCTGGAGCATAACGTTAAGGATACCTGGCGTCGGGTAGCCAAGGCTTTATCAAAAGCTGAAGCAGACTCAAAAAAATGGGAAACTATTTTCTTTAACACTTTAAATGATTTTAAATTTTTGCCGGCCGGTAGAATAACAGCCGGTTCGGGAACCGAACGAAATGTAACATTATTCAATTGCTTCGTAATGGGAGTGATACCCGATAGTATGAGTGGCATTTTTGATATGCTGAAAGAAGCCGCCTTAACTATGCAGCAGGGTGGAGGAATAGGTTATGATTTCAGTACTATCCGGCCAAAAGGTTCGCTTGTAAAAGGCATTGCAGCCGATGCGTCTGGTCCAGTGTCATTTATGGACGTATGGGATTCTATGTGCAGGACTATTATGTCGGCAGGTTCGCGGCGTGGCGCCATGATGGCAACAATGCGGTGTGACCATCCTGATATTGAAGAATTTATTGCTGCAAAGTCGGATTCACAAAAACTGAGAATGTTCAACTTATCTGTACTGGTAACTGATGCATTTATGGATGCAGTGAAAAAAGGTAAAAATTGGAAACTTACATATAATAACAAAGTATACCGTGTCATTAAAGCAGCTCATCTTTGGGATAAAATCATGCGTGCAACGTATAATTTTGCCGAGCCAGGAGTGATTTTTATTGATAGAATAAATAAGACAAATAATTTAAATTATTGTGAAACGATAACGGCGACAAATCCTTGTGGAGAGCAGCCTTTACCTCCCTATGGGGCATGTTTACTGGGTTCAATTAACTTGGCCAAACTAGTTGAGCATCCATTTAATGAAAATGCCTATTTAGATGTTCCTCAATTAGAAGAGTTAGTTACTACGGCCGTGCGCATGATGGATAATGTCATCGATGTATCGCAGTTTCCGCTTGAAGCACAAAAGCAGGAGGCTAAAAATAAACGTCGGATTGGTTTGGGTGTGACTGGTCTTGCAGATGCTTTATTGATGGTGGGTTTGCGGTATGGCTCGGATGAAGCCGTTAAAAAAACTGAACAGTGGATGAAAATAATAGCGCGCTCATCTTACGATGCTTCGATAAACTTAGCGAAGGAAAAGGGTGCCTTCCCACTTTTTGATCCTGAAAAGTTTATAGCGTCAGGTAATATGAAGCAAATGGACGAGGATATTAAACAAGCGATCCGTAAATTTGGAATCAGAAATGCCCTTTTAACGTCAATTGCACCGACTGGTACTATCTCTCTATATGCGGGCAATGTCAGCTCTGGTATCGAGCCCGTTTTTGCATACAGCTATACGCGAAAAGTTTTACAAAACGATGGCTCTCATATTGAGGAAGAAGTTGTAGATTATGCAGTTCAAATGTGGAGGGATAAATTTGGTAATGCGCAACTACCTGATTATTTTGTAAGTGCGCAAAACTTGACCCCATCAGATCATGTTAGAATGCAAGCTGCAGCCCAAAAGTGGGTTGATAGCTCAATATCTAAAACTATAAATTGTCCAGAAGATATAAGTTTTGACGACTTTAAAGAAGTATATATTCAAGCTTATGATACCGGTTGTAAAGGATGCACGACCTATAGGCCTAACGATGTAACAGGATCAGTTCTGGCAGTGGCATCGGAAGATAAATCTAAATCTGACACAGACATAGATGGAGATATTATCTATATGTCTGAGCCTCTAGACCGACCTGAAACCCTCGATGGTAATACCTACAAGTTAAAGTGGCCAGATAGCGAACATGCAATTTACGTAACCATCAATGATATAGTTGTAAATGATCAAAGGCGTCCATTTGAGGTTTTTATAAATTCTAAAAATATGGAGCATTTTGCGTGGACAGTTGGTTTAACGCGAATGATTTCTGCAGTATTCCGTCGTGGAGGTGATGTTTCTTTCGTCGTCGATGAACTGAAGGCCGTGTTCGATCCCAGAGGTGGAGCCTGGGTGGGTGGAAAATACATTCCGTCGATCTTGGCAGCTATTGGTGGTGTTCTTGAAGAACACATGATGAAGATTGGGTTTATTAGAGTTTCTGATGCAGCGCCTATTCAAAAAAGTACTGAAACCAATAAGGTAGAAAATCTGAAAACAAGCCGACAAAAATCTTGCTCTTCGTGTGGTCAGTTCGACCTTCAGATGATCGAGGGGTGCATGACCTGTCGGAACTGCGGTTACTCAAAGTGTGGTTAACGCAAAAGGGTTATTAAAAGAATTTGGTATGACTGAAAAAATTACCAAGCTTGATGAGCTTAAAAAGTTAGCTGATGGTTCAGACCACAGTGGCAAATCAAGATTTTTCTTTTATGAGGCCCTTATCGATACTGAACTATATCTATTACTTGAGAAAGAGCTTGAAAGCGGTGTGGCCCTTCCGAAGCTAATTGAAACATCGGAAGATAAATACGCCTTAGTTTTTGATACCATCGCTAGGTTAGTTGATTTTACTAAAGATAGCTCCCCCTATCTTGCGCTAACGGGACGCATGGTTCTACCTATGTTAAAAGAGCAGAAGCTTGGCTTGGGCTTAAATTTAAATTTGGCAGTTCCGTCAGAGATACTGCTTAGTAGTCATGATATTGATTGGTTGCAGAATATTGTTGAGCAAGCTCCAGAAAGATTACACGATAAGGTAACTGCGTTTAGCAAACCGAGTATACCGTTCGAAGTAATAGATGCTTTAAATAAAAAATTAAGATATTTATCTGACTTTGTTGCCGAAGCATGGACTGCTGAAGCCATATATTTAAATGGGCACAAATCTCAAGTCATTGTATTCGTTGATGTAAATCCAATGATGCATGGCGCAGTAGCAAAGGCAGTAAATGAAGCACTTACGTTTATCTCGCAAGCCGANAAGCTAATCGACGTTATTTTTCTTAAAGTTGATAACCCATTTCTAAAAAAAATTAAGAAGGTGGGTACCTCTGTTAATTTTGAGAACGTTTCAAAAGAAACAATCACTCCAAGTGATATGGACGAAAAGCTAAAAAAGTCGCTTAAACCGCCACGGCTTAGGTGACTTTATTGATTGGACGGCCTGAGCTAGGCTTTTGTACGCTTACTAAGTGGGTCATATAAAGGTTTTAGAGAAGCTTTGGCTTCGCAAATAGTACCTGAAACATCTATTTCAAATTTTGATGAAAGAAGTTCTTCTGGACTTTCGCCTTCGCATGGTACGTATCCCATACCGATTGCTCCACCCAGTTTATGACCATAATTACCCGAGCTAATATAACCTACAATGTCACCATCTCTCATTATTGGTTCGTTATGATATAATAAAGGTTCAGGATCTATCAGTTGAAATTGTACTAATCTTTTTTCTAAGCCCAATTCTCTTTTTTCAATCACAGCTTTTTTACCTATGAAATTAGCCTTATCAGTATCTACTGCAAAGCCTAACCCGGCTTCAAGCACGTGGTCCTCGCATGTGATATCATGCCCAAAATGCCGGTAAGCTTTTTCTATTCTGCAGCTGTCCATCATATGCATTCCACATAATTTTAAATTATGATCTGAACCAGCCTCAATTATTGTCTCGAATATATGACCGCATTGATCACTACTAATATATAGTTCCCATCCAAGCTCCCCCACATAAGAAACCCTATGTGCACGGGCGAATCCCATGCCTATTTCAATGATTTGCGCAGTTCCAAAAGGATTTGTTTCATTCTCAAAATTATTTGGTGAAACACTTTTTAATAGAGCTCTTGATGCTGGTCCCATTAAGGCAATAACTCCCTCAGCCGCAGTAATGTCTGTAATTACTACGCTGTAGTCCTTTTGGTTTCTACGCAGCCAAGTTTCATCAGCAAGTCGAGTGGCGGCAGGTGTTACGATCAAATATGTGGTTTCACTTAGTCTGTGACAGTAACGTCTGCTTCTATACCGCCCTTTGAGTTCAAAAATTGGGTATATACTATTTTTCCTATATCAACAGATAAGTTGGCACCGCACAAATAGTTTAGAAAGCTTTCAGCATCTTTACCTTCTACTCGTATTTTGCCGAAAGTAGACATGTCATATAGACCAACATTCTCTTACAGCCATGTGCTCTCTAGCAGAATTTTCAAACCAATTCTGGCGTTTCCAACTATAAACATATTCATCATGTTGCCCGTCAACAGAGAACCAATTTGCTCGCTCCCAACCAGCTGCTTCTCCAAAGACTGCGCCTTTTGACTTGAGATGTTCATGGAAAGGTGTTCTTCTTACCCCTCTGGCACTTGCCTTTTGTCTAAAAGGGAAATGATCAGCATATAGCAGGCCAAGTGTTTCTTTTGAGCGTTCAAATAAATATTTCTTATTTCCCTGAAAAGGCTGCATACGACTTATATCCACATCGCCTAAGTCAAATGGTTTTTCTTTATCTTGCATCCATTGTGCAAGTGCCATTCCCGCGCCTCCAGCAGATTGTATACCTATTGAATTAAAGCCCGCTGCTACCCAAACATTTTCCATTTCTGGAGTGCGACCGAGGTGATAGGCGTCATCTGGTGTGAAACTCTCTGGTCCATTAAAAAATGTATGAATTCCAGCTTTCTCAAGCATTGGAACTCTGTTTATAGCCATTTCTAGTATTGGCTCAAAATGCTCAAAGTCCTCAGGAAGTTGGTCAAATTCAAAATCTTCGGATATTCCGGACATACCCCAGGGCTTCGCATTAGGCTCAAATGCACCAAGTAACATTTTGCCGGCATCTTCTTTGTAATAGGCACATTCATCGGGAACTCTTAGCACAGGTAGTTGTTTTAATTCGTCTATGGGCTCTGTAACTATATAAAAATGTTCACATGCATGGAGGGGAATATTTGTACCCAACATCTTACCGACACTGTGCCCCCACATTCCAGCACAGTTTACTATTTCTTCACAGGCGATATGGCCACGCTCACCATGCTGATCAGTCCATTCAACGCCACTTACTTTATTTTGATTTTTAAATACTTTGGTTATGGTAACTCTTTCATGAATTTTAGCACCGAGCTGTCGTGCACCTTTTGCAAGAGCCAGGGCAATATTTGCCGGATCTCCTTGCCCATCTTTCCCAAGAAATACTCCGCCCACTACACGTTCTAGATTGATATGCGGGTACCTATTTTGAATTTCATTCGGAGAAATTTCTTCCACATCGACTCCAAAAGCTCTAGCCATGGCTGCGGAGCGTTTTAATTCTTCCATTCTCTCATTTGTAAGAGCAACACTTATTGAACCAACTCTTTTAAAACCTGTCGATACACCGGTTTCTTTTTCGAGATCAAAGTATAGTTCTTGCGTATACTTTGCTAATTTTGTCATATTAGCACTGGCTCTTAGTTGCCCGATTAATCCTGCTGCATGCCAAGTTGTGCCAGAAGTCAGCTGTTTGCGCTCGAGTAAAACGATATCATTCCAGCCTAATTTACTTAAATGATAGGCCACTGAGCAGCCAATGACCCCGCCACCTATGATAACAACTTTTGCTTTATCCTGTATCATCGTTATCTAATTTCCTTATAAAGTTTTGTACCCTAATTCATGGATTTTTTGAGCAATCTTTGAAATATGCGTAGGACCAATTTCACAGCATCCACCAACAATACTGGCTCCATTTCTAATCCAATTAGTAACAAAATTACTATATTCTTCCGGTCCCAAGTCTTTTCGAGCCGTCAAAGCGTCAACCGTCGGTCTCGTTTTTAGAAAGTCTGATGATATTTTAGAAAATCCATTCGCATACGCCCCAAAAGCTAAACCCATTTTGGAGAGTATAGATAATGCATTACCCACCACTTCAGGTGGTGAACAGTTAATGAGAACTGCCTCAACAAAATGATTATTTATAACAGCTTTTACATCTTCCAGGTTTTCGCCAGAGCGAAGCNTTGTGCCATCNTTATCATCGACACTAAAGGATATCCAAACAGGTTTATTGCTATTATCTGTTGCCGCCAAGACCCCTTNAGCTTGTTTCAAAGAGCACACCGTCTCAACCAATAATATATCTACCATAGGGGCAATACTTTCAACTTTCTCTTTATATATACTTGATGCTTCTTCTACTGGGGGGCAAATATCGGGCCGATATGATGCTCTTAAAGGGCCAATTGAACCTGCAATACGACCAGATCCAAACTTATCGCGGGCTTTACAGGCTGCAGCAACTGAAGAGTTCCATAGATTATGTACTTCATGCTCAAGTGCAAAGTGTTTTAAACGGTCTCTGAGGATTGTGTAGCTGTTGGTGGTCGCAATAGTTGCACCAGCCTCAAAGTAAGCACTATGAATATCTGAAACCATATTTGGGTCTTTTAGCATTATTTCTGTTGACCATAGTGGGGTAGGTTTTTCGCCATACTGTTTAACCAATTCTTGCCCAACTGATCCATCAAGGAGCGTGACNGNTTTTTTCATGCACGCAATCTTTCGTTAAGCGGATCCCAAATCGATCCATTAGCTTGAACAACAGCTTTGTGGCGGTCTCCAAAAATTTCAACTTCAATTTCTGTTCCGGCTGAAGCCAAATCACTTCTGATCATTCCTAAGGCTATTGAAGAATTTGTCCGATATCCCCAAGCGCCAGATGTTGTTTCTCCCACTATTTGACCATTTTTCCACAAAGTAGACATGTATGGTGCATCACATTCTCCAGCACTTACAATTAATGTTACAAACTGTTTTTTAATTCCGCGCTGTCTTTCTATTTCCAATGCTGNTTTTCCCAGAAAATTTTCTTCTTTGTCAAACTTAATAAATCTCGACAAACCAGCTTCTTGTAGGCTGTAATCTGTTGATAAATCGCCTTTCCATGCTCTATAACCTTTTTCGATGCGAAGAGAATTTAAGGCCCACATTCCAAATGGCTTTGCTCCTCCGTCAGTAATTTCTTTGTAGAGTGCTGATATATTTTCAACTTTAGTATGAATTTCCCAACCTAGTTCGCCTGCAAAACTAACTCGCATCAAATGACAGGGCTTGCCACATACTTTTGCTTTTTGATGGCTCAGCCAAGGTAGGTGTAGATCTGCTTCAGCACCAATTTTTTGAAGTAAATCGCGAGACTTTGGTCCCGTAACTATCAATGTACTGATGTTCTTTGTATTATCTGTAACAGATACATTTTCAGAAGATGCTTTATTAACAATATCCCAGTCATGCCACTGAGCCGCAGCGGCTGTTATCAGTGTAAATTTTTCTTCAGAGTGTCGTATTATCGACATCTCAGTTAGTATTCGACCTCTTTTATCTGAAAAATAAGCCAAATTAAGACGTCCAGTTTGCGGTAAAGATCCTGCTATCCTTTCTTTAAGCCATGCTGCTGAACCCGTGCCCTCAATGTCGAAGCGGCTGAAGCCGGGTAAGTCTAATACTCCCACTTCATCTCGTACGGCATAACATTCTTCTTTAATTCTTTGTTCCCAAGGTCCTGAACGCTTCCAGGTTTGGGTTGCTTTTTCTGTGGTGTCGTCCGTGGTATGGGCGAACCAATTTGCGCGCTCCCACCCATTGTAAGCGCCCATTTGACCGCCTTTTTTAATTATTTGATCATGTGCAGGGGAAAGTTTTTTATTTCTGCCTGCGGGCCACTCATGCCATGGAAAATGCATGGCGTATTCGTGCCCGTAGATTTCCATGCCCTTGGCAACACAATAGTCATGATCTGTATAATCTGTGTAACGTCGCGGATCACAGGACCACATATCCCATTCCGTTTCACCTTCAATTATCCATTCTGATAGAACCTTCCCGGCCCCACCGCCTTGAGCAATCCCAAAGGTAAATACACACGCCTCAAATGCATTAGGCACCCCAGGCATTGGGCCTATCAATGGCAGCCCATCTGGCGCATAAGGAATAGGTCCATTAATGACTTTACTTACGCCTGCTTCACCTAATACAGGCACTCTCGCAAGCGCATCTTCAATGTACCATTCCAATCGATCTAGATCATCTGGATAGAGCTGAAAACTAAAATCCTCTGGCATCGGATCTTCGGGTTTCGCCCAATGAGCTCTACAATTTCGCTCATATGGACCAAGATTGAAGCCAAACTTTTCTTGCCGAAGGTAATAACTACTGTCAACATCCCGAAGTAGTGGAAGTTTGTGTTTTTCTTTGGAGGACCACTCTTTTACGGCATCAACTTCCTCAAATAATAGATACTGGTGGCTCATTACCATCATAGGAACAGTTCTTCCACCGTATGGTCTGAACCATTCTCCAACCCTTTGTGCATAATAGCCCGCTGCATTGACGACATATTCACATCGAATGTCCCCTTTTGTGGTGTGAATAATCCATTCTTGATTTTTTCTACTCACCCCATTTGCTGAGCAAAAGCGGATAATTTCTGCACCCAAATCTCTGGCACCCTTAGCCAGTGCCTGGGTTAGCTGCGCTGGGTCGATATCCCCATCACTTGGATCGTGAAGAGCGCCTGAAAGGTCATGAGTTTCTACAAAGGGATATATATTTTTGATCTCGTCTAACCCAAGGATCCCAATATCCATACCCTGATATTGTCCCATTCCTTTGGCACGTTCAAACTCTTGCATGCGTTCTTTGGAATGAGCGAGCCGAATAGAACCGGTCATATGATAATTCATAGGGTAGTCAACTTCTTGTCCTAACCTACTATACAATTCAGTTGAGTAACGCTGCATATTCATTATTGACCAACTTGTGGAAAATGTTGGCACGTTTCCCGCTGCATGCCATGTAGACCCAGCTGTAAGTTCATTTTTTTCAATAAGTATACAGTCAGTCCACCCTTCTTTAGCAAGATGATAAAGTGCTGATGCTCCTACGACACCACCTCCTATTATTACAACCCTTGCAGATTTTGGAAATTCAGACATTTTTATCTCCCTAAATACGTATTTAAAGCAAATTTACATTTCTAATAAATTGGTGGGGCAATTACCCAAATTATCTTGCAGGGTTCTGAGAATGGGTTTGCCCAACTATGTGCTTCCCCTTTGATTCTGAAACTGTCTCCCTCACTTACTTTGAATTCCTTATCGTCTATATTCAAAACAAGACTTCCGCTTATTACGTATCCAACTTCTTGCGTTTGTCTCTTTTGTGTTTTTGCCAACTTTGAATTTGGCTCAAACGTTGAGTATACTACCTCGAAATCATCCGTAAGATCAGGCGAAAGTAACTCTTCTTTAAGACCAGACGAGTTTGAACCTATGACCCGGCGTGCAGATTTTCGTACAATGTACCCTTCTTCTTCTGAGCCTGAACTTGTCTGTCCAAATAATATTGATAGAGGGACATTAAGAACATCAGCCAAGTCTCTTAAGTCATCAATTGATGGTTGAGACTTATCTCTTTCTATCTGACTGATCCATCCCAATGACTTTTCTGTAGCCTCAGATAGTTCTCTAATCGTCATTTTTCTAGACTTCCTAAGTGACCGAAGATCGGCACCCAACGTTGATGAAGCATTTGGATCAAAATTATGCACGAGCGTCCCAAAAATAAACTAGAATTAGGGTGTTAGTAGTTCGTGAAAAAATCAAGTAAAATTTCACAGCTATAGACTTTTTTTATTTTCTTGTTTAGGCGAAGAATCGACATGGAATATAATCCCCCAATCGACCCACTAGATATTCTCCACGAAGATGCGCATATTTTAGTAGTGAATAAACCTGCAGGTCTACTTTCCGTTCCGGGCAAGGGAATTGAACTAGCAGATTGTCTGCTAAGTAGACTAAAAGTTGCCTTTCCAAACACGCTACTGGTGCATCGTCTTGATAGGGATACTTCGGGTGTCATGATTTTTGCTCAAACAGGATACGCCCAGAGAGTGCTTTCAATGCAATTTGAAAAACGTCAAGTCAAGAAAACATATGTCGCGCGTGTTTCCGGGGTAGTTACGCAAAGAAGTGGACTAATCGATCTGCCCTTGGTTGTTGACTGGGAAAATAGACCTCGGCAGATGGTGTGTCACGAAACGGGGAAGCTGGCATTAACCGAATGGTACAAACTAACTTCTAGTGAAAATGAAAGTAGATTGCGCTTGGTTCCTAAAACTGGACGCTCGCATCAGTTGAGAGTGCATTGTATGGCGTTTGGCCATCCAATTATAGGGGACCCTATATATGGAGAGTCTATCTTGCATTGTAGAATGATGTTACATTCAGAGGAGCTCAAAGTGAACCATCCGGAAAGTGGATTTGGTTTGCGATTCAGGTCAAAAGCACCTTTTTAGTTATTAATACTTTGATATGACGGAGTTAAAATATCCCTTAATAGAGATAGAGGATGGGCTCGTAGTGAGAATTTCGTAGCAGTATAGTCTTGAACAATAGATTCTCCGAGGCTCATATTAGGTAATTCTGGCAACGCTTCTTTTATAATTTCGCCATCAATGTCCTGATCGAATAAGGGTAATTTGCTATTANCGGGAATGGCACTTGCTTGCCAAATTGCTTCGCGTTGGTTCATTCCAATTGAGATAAATGCATCAGCTTCGGCTAAGCGATTTAGTGTAACAGATTTAACGCCAGCACGTCGCCATATATCTCCTATAGTGCTATAACCATTTCCACGCGCAGCAGTAATCCAGGATGCATCCTCTTTTGTTAATCCAATTATTTGTCTAAAACCCAACCTTAATGCTAATTCTCCATTTTTGTCTGTTTCTAAAGTATTGTCCCAATAGCTATTGTTGATGCAAATTGGGTAAATGGTGACATCATGAGCGCGTGCATCATTGAGTATTTGGGCTGGTGCATAGAAACCCATTGGCTGAGAGTTCAATAGGGCGCACGCAAAAACAGCCGGGTGCTGACATTTTATCCAAGCACTGGCATATACTAATAATGCAAAGCTAGCTGCGTGGCTTTCAGGNAAACCATAAGACCCAAAACCTTCAATTTGGGANAAACATCGCTCTGAAAAATCTTTGCCATATCCGTTCTGGCGCATTCCCCTCAAAAATCGGGTTCTTAACTCACTTACTGAACCATGTTTCTTGAAGGTTGCNAGAGCTCTACGCAATTTGTCTGCTTCTTCGGGACTGAATCCCGCTCCAACAATAGCAATTTGCATAGCTTGCTCTTGGAACAGTGGTACTCCCAGTGTCTTACTTAAAACACCTCCAAGTGCGTCTGATGGGAATTCAACTTGTTCTTCACCATTGCGTCGGCGAATATAAGGGTGGACCATATCGCCCTGAATGGGACCTGGCCTTACTATGGCAACTTCTATTACAAGATCATAGAAACAGCGTGGCCTCATTCTGGGAAGGAAATTCATTTGCGCACGACTTTCAACTTGAAACACTCCAATACTGTCAGCGCGGCATAACATATCGTAGACTTTAGGATCTTCAGTAGGAAGATTGGCAAGATCAAAATTCTGGCCAAGATGTTGGGAAATCAAATCAAATGATTTACGTAGGCAAGTCAGCATGCCTAGAGATAAAATGTCAATTTTTAAAATTCCTAAGGAATCAATATCATCCTTATCCCAGCAAATTACAGTTCTGNCTTCCATGCTTGCATTTTCAATTGGAACAAGCTCATCTAAACGNCCTTCAGTGATGATAAAACCACCTACATGCTGAGAAAGGTGGCGAGGAAANCCTATTATTTCATGAATTAATAATAAGGTTTTTTGCAGATTTGTATCATTAGGATCTAGGCCAATTTCTTTTAACCACTTATCGCTAATTTTTCCATTGCTAGAAAACCCCCAAAGTTGTGAGGAAAGTGCACTAATAGTATCTTTTGTTAACCCCATAGCTGTACCAACTTCACGTACAGCACGCTTCCCACGGTAGTGAACTACTGTTGCACATAATCCGGCATGATCGCGCCCATATTTTTCGTATATATGCTGAATTACTTCCTCGCGACGCTCATGTTCAAAGTCAACATCTATATCGGGTGGTTCCTTTCTTGCCTCTGAAACAAAACGTTCAAAAACCATTGTGCCTATTTCAGGACTTACTGATGTTATGCCTAGGCAATAACATAATACAGAATTTGCAGCAGACCCTCGTCCTTGACAAAGAATATTACGTGAACGAGCGAATTGGACTATGTCATTTACAGTGAGAAAGTATGGTTCGTATTCTAATTTTTTTATAAGCTTTAATTCATGCTTTAGAATTTGACTTACACGTTCTGGTGCTCCTTGTGGGTAGCGCCACTTTAAACCTTCCATCGCCAATTCACTTAATCGTTCTGATGGTGCTTTCCCGCTACTAAGTTCTTTGGGATAATCGTATTTTAGCTGATCAAGCGTAAACACACAGCTCGCAGAAATTTTATTTGCATTTTTTATGGCAATTGGAAATTTTGAGAATAACTTATTTATCTCTTGGGGGCTTCGTAAACGTTGCTCGGCATTTACTAGGGCACTTTTCCCTAACTGTTCAATCTTTTTGCCTTGTTTGATCGCGTTTAACACATCTGCCAATCGTCGCCGTTTCCCATGATGCATTAAAGGAAAAGCACTTGCGACAACTGGTAGTGAAAAGCTTTTAGATAGCTTGTATAATCTATCAAAACGAGTTTCGTCTAATCCGTCATAGTATGGTGACATTACTAAATATGAACAGTTTTTTTGTTTGCTTAATAAATGTCTTACCTCTTTCCACCAAGTATCATTTTTTTTGGGTAAAGTTTGGGGAACATGTAGTAATAAAGTTATTCCAGAAACTTTTTTACTTACATCTGATATTTTTAGTTCACACTCACCTTTTTTGCTTCTTAAACGACCTTTTGAAATTAATTTACAAATTGTTTTCCAACCTTCATGGGTTCGAATTATTGAAGTGACGCTAACTCCTTCTTCAAAAATTAAGCGTGCAGCTGGTATTAAACGAGGTACATTTTCAACATCTATTAAACTATATTTTTTCAGATGCCTTGGGGTGGGAGGTCCAAAGGATTCTGTACGTTGGCGTTCTGAAACAGTTTGTTTAATTTTTTCTCCATATGTATGCGCACGTACGATCCCAGCCACAGAATTAACATCTGCAATTGCAATTGCATTTAGGCCTAAAAAAGCTCCACGTTCCATATATTCTTCGGGATGTGATGCACCCTGTAGGAAACTAAAGTTTGATGTAATAGATAGTTCAGAAAACATAAGTGTATAAATATGTTCTTCTTTTGTTCTTTTCTAGTCTAAAAGGGAAAATAATTTAAAAATTACATTAAAATAAAAATTTACTGTTTTAAGAAGATTGTGAATAAACTTAGAGACAAACACTTAACAAATTTGTCTACTAATCAATTAATCAACTAGCTTGATTAATTTACGTTCTAAAATGCCTAAAACAGATTTCAGATCATGTCCGCGCTTTAGGATTTGTCCATCTATGCCAACTACTGCATATTCACCCTGTCTATTTCGAAGTTTAGGTCTTTTTTCAATTTTATAGATTGGATTTTCCGCTGTTCTTTTAAAAACTGAGAATATTGCAACTTCTTTTAGCGAAGAAATACCATAATCTCGCCATTCACCAGCAGCTACCATTCGCCCATACAATGACAAAATAACAGTGAGCTCAGGTTTTTGAAAACTAACTACATTGCTATGGAAATTTGAAATAGGAACAAAACTATTCATAGTTTTATGTTACAATGATTCCTGGCGAAATCAATACAACAAAAAACGCCCTGAACTCTCAGGGCGTTTCTTAAAAGATTTATTTGAAAACTTATTCTTCTGGTAGAATTTGATTTAAAATAATAGCAAGAAATGCCGTTGGTGCTACAGCTGATGTTGCTAGCGTTTTCCATATTCCTGGTAAATATTGCACCGCTGAAGGTACCAAATTAAAACCTAAACCAATCGACAGTGACAATGCTATAATAATCATGTTTCTACGAGACATTTTGATTTCGCTTAATACGTTAAGACCTGCAGCAGCCACCATACCAAACATTACAATCACACCACCGCCTAGTACTGGAAGTGGCATAGAGGCAATGATTGCTCCTATCTTCGGTAGCAAACCGCATATAACCATAATTGCGCCTGCTATCGTAACTACATGTCTACTCATAATACCTGTCATGCCGACGATGCCTACATTTTGGCTAAAAGAGGTATTTGGCAAACCGCCAAAAACACCAGCTACAGCAGTTCCAAGGCCATCTGCGTAAGTTGCACCAGATATCTCTTCATCTGTTGCTTCACGTCCCGCTCCAGCTTTAGCTGTAGCTGAGGTGTCACCAACGGTTTCAACCGCTGAAACAATTGAAACTAACGTTACGCCTATCACAGCTCCTAGGTTAAACTCAAACCCGTAAGGTAAAGTTTGAAGTCCAGTTACCCAACTCGCTTTACCGACAGCTGCAAAATTAACCATACCAAACATATAGGCCACTATATAACCTGCGATTAAGCCCAGCAGTATTGCAGCATTTGATAAAATGCCTTTTGTCATGAACTTAAATCCAAGAGCAACCACAATGACTGTGAGGGCAACTGTCCAATGCATTAGCGAGCCGAAGCTTTCTGCTGCCATTTGGAAATCTGCTGCTCCACCCGCTGCATACTTGATACCAACTGGTACCAAATAAAGACCGATTGCGAGGATGACTAGCCCTGTGACAAGTGGTGGAAATAGATACCGAATATTTGCAATAACTGATCCCAAGGCAAAATGAATTAAGCCACCAATAATACACGAAGTTAAAGCCACACCAAGGCCTTGAGTTGCAGCAATACCTGCTAAAACACCAACAAATGCAAAGCTTGTACCTTGCATTATTGGTAGCCTGGCTCCTACCGGGCCAAACCCGACAGTTTGAAATAATGTTGCTATGCCTGCGAAAAGCATTGCCATTTGGATTAAATATACTTGCTCTGCACCACCAAATTGCAGCCCTGCTGCCCCCGCAACAATTATGGACGGAGTTACGTTTGATGCGAACATGGCCAAGACATGCTGTAATCCCAGTGGGGCTGCTTGACCCATTGGGGGTGTAATGTTGGGATCACTGTAGGAACCCATAGCATTGTCAGTCATTTTAGTCTCCCTATTTGACTATTAAACTTAGCGTTCTGCCTGTTTTTAAGGCAGATGCCCTAGAGTGTATCAACTATATATGGTACGTCAAAGAAAAATTCTTCTAGATTTTGAGATTTTCCAATTCTGTCGATTACTGCAAAGAGGCCAGGTTCACTTAAGGGCGTTAATACACCATGCCAGGTCCCTTTAAAAAAGTTTATCGCTTGACCAGGCGCTGTTACAAACGCCTTCGGGATATCAGGCCTATTGTTTTTATCATTTGCAACTATGATTAAAAATCCATTAGTAGACATAGGAATAAAGGCTTGGCTTCCGTCAGGATGTCTCTCCATCATGTTAAGTACTAATGGCAATGAGCGTGTTTTCGCGTTAAATAAGCTCAAACCGACTTTCCCATCGGATCCTACATTTATTTTAGCTCTGTCATGATATCTTTCACATAGACCTTGGTTGATCAACATATCTGGATCACCGTCAGTATCAATGACCTCTCCAAAATCCTGAAAATTTGTTTTTGTCAGGGGCTCAGTTATAATTTTCCGTGCCATTAAATTATATCCATCAATCTAATTTCTGCTATCCGTTCCACTTGCGCACAGGCTTCATTGAATTCCATTTCCTCTGTATTCTTAATACGAGAAATAAAATTATCTAAAATTTCCGATTTGCTGCGGTTTTTCACGGCGATAATGAAGGGAAAACCATATTTTTCCCTGTAAGATCTATTTAACTCGTTAAATTGTTTGTATTCTTCTGATGTTAAGTTATCTAAACCTGCACTTGCCTGTTCGTTTTGGCTTTCTTTTGTAAGCCGCTCAGATTTAGTAATTTTTACAGCCAATTCTGGATGAGCTTTTAACACTTCTAAACGAATTTCCTTTTCTTCTGCTCGGAAGACGCGACAGAATGCGCTATGTAAACCTTGGACTGTATCATGAGCGGGTCCCAATTCAGTATTCCAAGTTTTTTCCGCAATCCAGGGCGATTTTTCGAAAATGCCACCAAACGTTTCAACAAACTTTTTTTGCACCATCTTTGAAGGTTGTTCAAACCTTTTGGGTGGATGGTGTCTTTGCCAATGTTGTGCAATCTCAATTCGTTTGGCGAACCAAACGTCTTTGAATGAAGTTGCATGTTCGATAAATTGCTTTATGGCAGTAATCCGTCCAGGTCTACCAATTAGTCTGCAATGCAAGCCAATTGACATCATCTTTGGAGACCCTTCCACCCCCTCAGAATATAGGGTGTCAAAAGTATCTCTTAAATAATCAAAAAACTGCCTGGAGGTTGAAAAACCCTGTGCAGTCGCAAATCTCATATCATTTGTGTCTAAAGTATAAGGGATAATTAATTGGTCATGGCCATCAATATCCAACCAATATGGTAAATCGTCCGCGTAACTATCCGAAATATAATCAAAATCGCCTTCATTTGATACCAGTCTTACAGTATTGTCTGAACATCTCCCTGTATACCAACCGTATGGTCGCTCACCTGTGATCTCTTGATGCAATTTTATAGCTTCTTGAATCTGAGTTCTTTCATCCTCTGGTAACATGTCTTTATGCTCAATCCACTTCAAACCGTGACTTGCNATTTCCCAACCTGCATCCTGCATAGCTTTTACCTGCTCAGGACTTCTNGCTAGCGCGGATGCTACTCCGTAGACCGTTACTGGTATTTCNTTTTTGGTAAATAATCTGTGAAGTCGCCAGAAACCAGCTCTTGCACCGTATTCNTAAATACTTTCCATATTCCAATGCCTTTGATTTGGCCAAGGCGCCGCTCCAATTATCTCAGATAAGAAAGCTTCTGATGCGGCATCCCCGTGAAGAACACAGTTTTCTCCACCTTCTTCATAATTAATTACGAATTGGACGGCAATTTTTGCTCCATTAGGCCATTTTGCGTTTGGTATATTTTTACCATAACCAATCATATCTCGTTCATAACGATCCACTTGGTACTCCAAATTTATTAACTTATGCCAGTTATACTCTAAATTTTATTTTGAAACATATATTTTAATCAACTAGTGTGCATAAAATATTCAGTTTGTTTAAATGAGAAAGCTAATCCTTTTGGGAGCTAAAGAATGGTCGGGTTTTTAACAACTCATGCATTAGATACGAGCTGCGGAACGCCCGCTGCAAATTTGAGAATTGATTTTTTTGAATACACAGATGGCCGCTCTAATGCAGTTTGTTCGGTAAGTACAAATGCTGATGGGCGAACAGATCAACCTATCATGACAGAGGTAGATTTTAGATTGGGCTCATTTGAGTTAATCTTTTATGTTGGTGATTATTATCGGCAGTTCGGCCATCGTTATAGTGAGCCTGTTTTTCTAGATTTAGTTCCGATACGTTTTGGAATCAGTGAAAATAAGCATTACCACGTTCCACTCCTATTATCGCCTTTCGGGTATTCGACTTACCGGGGAAGCTAAATAGGTTCAAAATGAGAAATCTTTAACTTTACTAAGGTATAAAATTTGGCCGAAATAGTAGTAATTTGGGACTGGTTGGAATTCGCACTTCGTTGGTTACACGTTATAACTGCGATTGCCTGGATAGGTTCATCATTTTATTTCATTGCATTGGATCTGGGCCTCCAGAAAAATGATAAGTTACCATCTGGAGTTCAGGGGGAAGAATGGCAAGTTCATGGTGGTGGATTTTATCATATTCAAAAATACTCAGTCGCACCAAGTGAAGTCCCTAAGCATTTGACTTGGTTTAAATGGGAAAGTTACTCAACTTGGTTATCTGGGTTTGCCCTGATGGTAGTCATTTACTGGGTTGGTGGTGAACTTTACCTGATCGATAGTACTAAATCAGATCTTGAATTATGGCAGGGGATTATAATATCCGCAGCTTCTCTCATATTAGGTTGGTTTATTTATGATTTTTTATGTAAGTCGAGGTTCAGAAATAATCCTTCGCTATTAATGGTAGTTCTATTTTTTATTCTTGTGGTAATGGGATGGTCCTATAATCAAATATTTACTGGCAGAGCAGTTTTTTTGCATTTGGGAGCGTTCACGGCTACCATTATGACAGCAAATGTATTTCTGGTTATAATTCCCAACCAAAAAATTGTTGTAGATGATTTATTTGCAAAGCGTACTCCCAATCCAGAATTTGGTAAAATCGCAAAATTAAGGTCAACACATAATAACTACTTAACATTACCAGTAATTTTTCTGATGCTTTCGAACCATTATCCTCTTGCTTTTGCTTCGGAATGGAACTGGGTTATCGCTGCTCTTGTATTTCTTATGGGCGTCACAATAAGGCATTATTTTAATACAATTCATGCCAGAGCTGGAAATCCTATATGGACTTGGCCAGTTACAATAATAATTTTTATTATAATAATGTGGTTATCTATGGCACCCGCAATAATTTCAAAAAAAGAAGTAGCGCGGTTAAGTGAGAAGCAAGTCGCTTTCGAAAGCGCGGAGGAGTTTTCTGAAACCATCGATATTGTTATAAGTAGGTGCTCTATGTGTCATGCAAGAGAACCAGTGTGGGAGGGAGTAAATTGGGCACCAGGTGATGTTTACTTAGAAACCCCAAACGACGTAAGTAAAAATGCTAAATTAATTTACATGCATTCTGCTATTAGTTATGCAATGCCACCCGCAAACGTAACATATATGGAAGAAAACGAGAGAGCTATTTTGAAAAGCTGGTTTAGAAATACAGTAAATGAAATGAGCTTTTCCGAGGCAATTAAATAAAGATTATCTTTTAGTTGATTGATGAAATTTTCACCTAAATCTGTAAAACTAAGTTAAACCAGCAAATTGGATGGCAGATTTTATAAATGTTTTAGTTTTCTCACTTAAGGGGGTCAACGGTAGTCTTACCTCATCTGAACATAGCCCTAAGAGACTCATTGCGTATTTAGCGCCTACCAGTCCAGGCTCAGTAAA
>JGI24820J26691_1000099_pt1 | contig 21647 bp, 25 predicted proteins | sample METZYME_5_50m_FD_26691 | JGI IMG/M metagenome (IMG submission 26691) | reverse complement strand
AAATTTTTCTATTATCAATGTCTTCACAAATAGAATGCGTAGCACTAATATATCTTGGAAAAGCCTTAATGTGTTGGTAGTACTGTTCGGCGTAATCCCTTAATATTGTTTGATTTAGCTCACCTTTATTCCAAGCTACGTAAAAAGGATGATCTAGTAAATGGAACTTATCTAATTTCTCGTTTAATGTATTTAGGTACTGCATTTTTACTCCTAGTTTAATTGGTTAACTACTATAATATTATATATTAAATGATAATAAATCAATCATCATAAACAAGATATGATGAAATATTCCAATGATTCCAAAAATCTTCAGTTGTTGGCTGAGCATTAGGTATATCAATAATGATGGTATTTTTACCCTTTTTTAACGTTGGTAAGTCAATCACAACAGGAGAAACTTTACTTCCTGGACACCAATTACTCCTCGAATAATCTGAAGAAGCAATTCTTTCCTTTATTTTCTCTCCTTTCCAAGTCGTGTCAACAAACCATACACCTGAAGAAGGATTAAATCTTCTAAAAGCAGCGCAGTCTTCTCTCCATGCTGGATAAATTAATAGTTCTTTATCATTAAGGCTGATAATATTATCTCTTTGATTGAACTCATCCCCTTCACTGTGAGCTCCATGACCAGTTGTAATAAAATATAATTTTGCATTATCGATATTCTTATCAATATGAAATTCATTGATTAACTGGTTTTGAGAAAAATCATGATTTCCATTAATTTTCTGAGAATATTTATGTGTATTATTTATAAAAGTGACGTTCTTTTTCTTAATAAAATCAAATAAAGTATCACTTTCATTTATACTTAANTCAACATCCATCAGAAACCCATCTTTATGATATGAATCTATCCAAACACCAATCCATATTTCATGNTTATCAAAAAGACTAGCTAAATGAGATATATCTTCTTCCCAAGATATATTTTTTTCCCACTTAGGAANATAAACTGGTTTGTAGTCATCTAGTCGGTCTATTTCGCTGAANTGTCCCACTCCAAATGGAGTAATAAATCTTAATAACTCTATTGGGTTTGTTTGGTCAGAATTAGGATGAGATTTAAGTAAAAAAATGGATCCAGATTTATCCCAGGGATCCCCATCAGATACAAGCTGAGCTTTAACTTTAATTTTTGATGTTTTTTTTAGGTCGGGAAAAGATATTTTTTTGAAAACTAGTCGTCCATTATCAGTAATAATTAAATTATCATTATTTAANTCTTTGCCATTGATAAAGTTTATCTTCTGTTTATCAAAAACGTTTATTTCAAAAGAATTAGTTTTATTTGGTATTAAAAAAGGTATTAATGCGAAAATCGCAAAAAAAAATAGAAATTTATCCTTTGATTTTATCATAGGCTTTTAGTGCAATATCTCGTGACTCTTCAATTGATACAATTGGCTTTGGATAGTCTTTTCCATAATCAATTCCTGCTTCTGTGAAGACCTCTTCCTCTGCTTCCCATGGTGCAAACAAATATTTTGATGGAAAATTTTTTAATTCNGGAACAAAATGTTTTGTATAATCTCCATCTGGATCAAATTTCTTTCCTTGTAAAATTGGATTAAATATTCTGAAGTATGGAGCTGCATCTGCTCCACTACCAGCNGTCCATTGCCAGCTTGCAGTATTATTAGCTAAATCAGCATCACATAAACAATCATTAAACCATTCTAATCCTTTCCTCCAATCAATAAGTAGATTTTTTACTAAAAATGAAGCAACAATCATTCTTACTCTATTATGCATATAGCCTGTTTGCCACAACTGTCTCATTCCAGCATCTACTATTGGATAACCGGTTTTTCCTTCCTGCCAAGCTTTTAGAAAATCATCATTTTGTCCCCAAGGAAATTTATCAAATTTTTTATTTAGATTATCAGTACACATATCTGGAAAATGATATATTAAATAGTAAGAAAATTCTCTCCAGCCCAGCTCGCTATGAAAATGAAGTACATCTCTGTCTGGTGCGCTTTTCGTTTTGTCATGATACCAAATTTGATGAGGTGATATTTCTCCAAAGTGTAAGTGGGGTGATAATACAGAAACATTTGGATATGATGGAAAATTTCTTCCATCCTTATATCCATTTAAACCTTCTTTACTAAAATTCATGTATTTTTCCATAGCAGCGTTCTCACCTACGTTCCAATGCTCAATAAGCTTATCATGCCATGGAAATTTTGCAAGCAACTCCAACTCATCTATGCTTTTATCAGAAATTTTTTGATTGTTTGGTTCTAAGTTTTGCTTACTTTCGACAACTTGTCTTGGGCCTGCATGTTTTTTTAAACAACCTTTTCGATAAAATGGAGAAAAAACTTTATAAGGAGTATCATCATCCTTAAGAATTTCCCATGGTTCCCATAATAAAGAGCTGTTAAATGTTTTAACATTAATATCCTTATCCTTTAGAAAAGATTTAATCTTCGTATCTCTTTTAATTTCCCACGGACTATAACACCTATTCCATGAAAAGGATTCAACATCATAGTCATTAATAATATTTTCAATTATTTCAATAGGATCACCTTTAAAAAAGTTTATTTTTTTATCCAAAGATTCATTCAACGATTTGAGTGAATGATGCAGCCACCAGGCACTCGCTTCTCCAAGGTTAAATTCTTTTTGAGTGTTATTTACTGTATCAAGTATAAAAATAGGCGTTACAGCCCCATTTTGGGCTGCAAATTGCAATGATGGGTTATCATCTAACCTTAAATCTCTAAACCAATGTATGGATACTTTATCCATCGAAAATATCGTTTAAAGTTTGTGCTAATCTTACACCAGCAATAAAAAGCTGTGATTTGACAATATCAAAATTTTCGTAGATGTAGTCATATCCCAAAGAATCACCATTTTTGGCATTCGCATAAACATCAATAACAAGTTTTTGGGTTTCATCGATCCATATTTCTTCTGACTTCATTTCAACTGAAGAACTATTAAAATTTCTCATTAAAAGATCTGTAAACTCACTGTAGCTCATCATGTATGTATTAATCATCTCACTGTCCCACACTCTATGAAGGTTTGTATCTTTTCCAAACCATTTAACTTTGATGTCATTCCCTCCTCTGTCATCCCCTCTTCCAACATGCAATGGTTGATGAATATCTCCAACAAGATGGACCAAAAACCTTAAATGAAAAGCCTTTTCATTTTTNGAAACGTTAGGATTCCTAAGCTTGGCTTTACAAAGCTTGATTGCTTGAACTATATCTCCTTTTTTCGATTGAGGATGTTCTGAATACCTCTTATCAAGAGGCATATTAGCATAATGCCATGTGCTATACTTTTGAAAATCAGGATTTGGCCTCATTTCATCAGCCCATGTACTAGCATTTGCTAATGAAGGATCTGAAAGTATTTTTGCAATTTCTATTTTTGCTTTTTCAGTTAAATGAGCTTCAGCTACCTCTCCAGTTATCCTATGTCCAGTTTTTCCCCAGGGAAAAAGCAAAGAGGTAATAAAGACTGTTATTATAATAATTTTTTTCATTTTAATGCTTTAGTTTTATTTCTTCTACACTTCTCACTACAATAAATAACATTTTCCCAGCAATTTTTCCACTTTTTTCTCCAATTAAATGGAAATTTACAAACCGGACAGATTTTTGATGGAAGATGTTGTTTTTTAACCACTTTAAAGTAATGATTTTTTTATTTCTGGTAAAACTTTTTTACCTATTAATTTTATAGATTTTGATAACTGTTCATTTGATAGTTCAGCAACACTCATCTGAAAGGCAAATTGGGTTATNCCACCCAAATCATTACTATGAGATAAAATTTTATCTACTATTTCTGAGNNATCACCAACAAAAAAAGCGCCGTGTTCACTTGTTAAATGGTCATAGCTTTGTCTCGTAACAGGACCCCATCCTCTTTCAATTCCAATTTTTGTAAACGATTTAGCGTATCCGGGATAAAATTCTTCTCTAGCAATTTCTCCATTTTCTCCAACATAGCCTAGACAATGAATACCAATTTGAATATCCTCTTTTTCAAATCCTGATTCAACCCATGTCTTTCTATATAAATCACAAAGTGGTTTAAACCTTCTTGTTTCTCCACCAATAATAGCAATCATTAANGGTAAGCCAAGCTTNGCTGCTCGCACTACAGATGCAGGAGTTCCTCCAACTCCAACCCAGATTGGTATTTTATCTTGATAAGGTCTTGGATGAACCTCTTCACCATTTAAAGCAGGTCTAAATTTTCCTGACCATTTGACAGAAGCATTTTCTCTAATTTTGAGTAGTAAATTTAGTTTTTCTTCAAAAATTTCATCGTAGTCATTAAAACTTAGGCCGAATAAAGGAAAAGATTCTCTAAAAGAAGCTCTACCTACAACCATTTGGACTCTTCCTTTTGATAACAAATCTAAAGTACTATAATTTTGAAATAATCTCACAGGATCTGCTGCTGAAAGAACANCAACAGATGATTTCAAAATTATGTTTTTTGTTATACTTGATGCAGCGGATAAAATTATGTGTGCTGCAGAATCTAGATATTCTTCACGATGATGCTCGCCAATACCGAAAAAATCTAAACCACATTCATCCGAAAGTTTAATTCTTTGCAAAAGATTGGAAATTGATTCATGACGGTGTTCAGATGAATTATTTTCAGGTTGCTCCAANGAAGCGAAACTATGTATTCCTATCTTCATTAAAAACCAACACTAAGCTTTAAACCAAAGTTTCTAAATTCCTGCTGATTATCNGCTGCTGATTTACCTTGATAAAATTCTCCTGAAATACCAATCAATCTGTTCAAATGAAAAGTTATCCCTGCATTCATTCCNTAGTCAAACTTATCTGCTTTAAATTCATTTTCATCAAAAGTATAAATAGCTGGAAGAATAAGATTTTCAACTTCAGAAGATAAGTTTATTCCAACTACAGGCCCGATGTAAAAGGAAAGATTTCCAACATTGACAGTTGCATTTATAAAAAAATCAAAATATGAATATTTTAGCAATAAATTAATTTTTTCTTCATCCACAGGAGGTNAATTTCCTTCAACTAAATAATCACTTAAATTAATCTTTTGATTACCTCCTCTTTCAGAGAATTGAAANCCAAAATTAATTGGTGTATTTATAAAAAGAAATCCAAGATTTTTTGAAACACCAAAATAATTACCAGAGGAAAAATCAGAAAAAGAGTCATTTGTGCTGGTACTTAATTGCTGGTGGCCGATAAAAATATTTAATGATCGTGTTTCTTGACAAAATGATAGTCCTAAGAAAAGAATTAAGACTAAAGGAAATTTTAAATAATTTAAAGGAAAAAAATGGCTATTCATCATCCATTGCTAGGTTGAAAACCATAACAACAACAAAAAGGATGCAAAGAAAGAACATTGGAAGTTCAATTGGATGTTGAAATGTAAATGGACCCCACTCTATCATAGATTAAAATTATATATGCGTATTTAAAATTCCTACTTAAAACGAAAAAGGGACCATCAAATGGTCCCTTTTTACTTTCTTTTAAAAATTATATTATTCCTTTAATTGTGCTCTTACTCCCAAGATTCCGAATGTTGGAGCCCATAAGCCCACAAAAACACCTACTTGTCTAGCAGAAGCAGCATCCTCATATCCTGGGATATTTAAGAAAAGCATTACTGCCATCAAAATAGATAGAATCATGAGTAGATACCATGTATTTGAATTCATAATTACCTCTATAAGTTAGTTTAATAAACGCTAAATAATTTTAAAACAAAAGCTAAAACAATTAAAAATATGACTAATTTTGTATCTAAGCAATAATGAACAATTCTTTCTATGACTTTTTCCATCTACAGTACCCTTAATGTTATCATTAAAAAAACAATTATCGTAAAAAGGATAGATATAAAAAAACCAGCGTTTGTATCAAGAATTGATAATAAGCTATCTGCAAGTCTATTTATCATTTTTAGCATTTTGTGTACTGGATTATAAACCTTTTATAAAAAAAAATCAATAATGTATCATAAAGGTAACAAATGAATCTTTTCCATTAGATCCAAACTCAAATAAATAATTTCTTTTAAAAATTCTTAAGACTGGAATAAACATGTCTGAGGCATTTTTATCCTCATAACTAACTCTATAATGAGCTATTAACCAAGTTGAAATTTTTGAATAATCTACGGTAAAAGGACTAAAAGCTAGACGTGTATTTGAAACTAAAGAGTNATTATATGAATAATATTCTAGCATTTCCATAACCATAAACCTTCGATTTTCCCAATCTCCATGGACTCCAACAGTTGACATTACCTTTGAACTTTTAGTATTTAATCCAACGCTGGATANTAAATATAAATTTGCCTGTGAATTTTCATTATTCCATCTTTTTGCTAAAATATTATTATTCATTAAAGCAAAAGTCTTTTCTTCTTTCCTATCTTCAAGTAATCGAAATCCTATATACCAATTACTCGTTTTTGAAATACCAAATCTTAAGTCATTATAGGTAGGGTTTTGTGTCAGCCAGAACACTTTACCATTTTTAAATATTACAGGGTGAGCAGATAAATTTGATATTAGAAATACAAGGAGAATTAATCTTCTGAACATATCATTAANTTATAAGATATTTTCAGGTGTATTTTCTTGTAATTCTTTTTCCAGAATATTCAATTTTCCTACATTGTATTTAGTTAATTGATTTTCTTTGAGAATATATAGTTTTTTAACCTCATAGCCTGCATCCTGAATTACATTATAGATTGCTTCTGGATTCACAGATGAAGATTTTTTTAAACCCAATTGTACAAATTTTGCATCGATATCAACAAGGACTCCGTTACTAAATTTTGATTTATCAACAAATTCTTCTTTTGAAAATCCTTCTTCAATTCCAAATGCGCACATTGAACAAACCATTCCAAGCACCTCAACAATAGCTTCATTTTGGTTCATATCTATTTCTTCGTTATCAATAGTAACTTTCGATTGGGAAAAGACTAAACTTAAAAGTAGTATCAGTGATAGGAGATTTTTCATAAATGTTAAGATTATATTACTGAAGAATAATCTTTACATCAAGGAGCATATAAAATATGTTAACCTGCTCCGCCGCCGCCTCCTCCTCCGGCTCCGCCGCCGCCGCCTCCGGCACCACCTCCGGCACCATCTCCTCCATAGGCTGCAGAAACAGTAGTACCTGTTGTTGCTATATCACTAACAATTGATGCAACAGAGCCAATATCCGAGTTTGAACCATGATACATCCACATATATGAACTGTCATGATAATCCTCAACATTTTTAATGACTTTTTTTAAACTGTCAGGCTGAACTCCTAATGCTATACAATATTGTAAGAGTAATTCAGGATCAAAATGTTTAACATCTATTTTGTTTTCTGAAAGTTGATGGATAAACAGACCCCATTGATTATAAATCAATTGTCCTTCTTTTGTTAATCTGCTTCCAAAAATAATTATCAATAAGAAAATAAAAGGTAACATAGATAATAATCCAATTAAGGTTTTATATGTTATAGATAATGCAACAATTATAGTCATGATTAGAAATTGAATTATTGATAGCCTATATTTTTCATCACTACCAGATGTATCTACCCATCCATTTCTAGAAAGCTCCTCTGTTTTTAATTTCTTCCATTTATAAGAGCGCATCTGAAATTCACTAAAGACATCTTTGAATGTTGTTTTTTTGCCAAATTTTCTTAGACGCGTTAATAGTAATCTTGCAAAACTGCTTTGAACCTCATCCATATCCGTATTATGAATTGTAACCTTCAAACGCTTTGATTTAAAAATCCATTTTCCTTTTTCGATTACTTCAATTGATAATTTTTTTAATGAACCAAGTTCAAACAATGTTGATAATATTCCAGATCCAGTAGGTCCAAGCGTTAATTCACGATAAATTAGTGCATTTATCACAACAGGATGATGATCTGAAGGAAATGATTTAAATTGCTGATTCTCATCAATATCTAACTTGAATTTTTTTAAGTTTCTCCTAAAATAACTAATAAATGAAGTCAAAGAGAAAAGCACAAGAAATCCAATAAAGTATTGGACAAGCTCTTTATTTCTTTTTTTTTCTTCTAATTTTGCTAATGAAAAATCTTTATCGTTTATGGAAGAATTCGTTAAAAATGATGTAGGAAAAATAGTTTTTAACCTCATTTTAGTATTAGAGGTAAAATTATTTGAATTAAAAATATAGCTTTTATCTATTAATTCACTAGAAAATCTTTTACTTCTTAATGGAAGCTCCTGCTTTATTGTAATTTTTGATTCATCTATATCACCAATAAAAGTTTGTGATATAAATAATTTTCCGGGCTTTTTATCCCATTCATCAGATAAGTATGTCCAATAAAATTGGGTATCATCGGGACCTATTGTAAATGGGTTATCTAAAGAATATTCAATATTAAATAATCTGTCTTCATCAACGGAATTATGATATATAATTATTTTGTACGATCTTTTTCTCTCTTGAATTAAAAATGTTCCAGGCTTTTTTGAATCTTCATTTAAAAATGGAACATCNTCTACTGATATTTGAATATTAAATAAACGATCATATCCTCTTTTTGGAATGATTTTNTACACAAAAGAGTATTTTCCTTGAAAAGAAAACAATCTTTCTTCNGAAAAAGAAACAATTCCATTTTCATATATTTTTGTTTCAATAGAAGTGCTTTTTATTGAATATTTTTTATCTGCTGCAGATAAGATTGAAAATAAAACTAAAGAAAATAAAATATTTTTTATAAAAAATTTCATCTATAAATATAGTCAAATATACTTTACATGTCAAATAGACTTTACATACCTAAGTTTTGATTATTTATAAACCGAATGAGATTAGCAAAATAGCAAAAATTATTATCCAAGCAGCTAAAAGAAAAATTAAAATTTTAAAAGAAGGTTCTTCTTTCAATTACTTTTCCTCAATTGCAATTATTCGTGCTGTAGTAGAGCCAATGTTTGTTACTTGGTGTGTCGTAGATTTTTGGTTTTGAAAATCTCCGCTTTTTAACTCAGCAGTAAACACTTCTCCATCTTCTGAAGTTATTTGCATCATACTTCCTTGAATAACATAATAAAACATATCTGCGTGCGTATGTAAATTATCTCCCTGACCAGGTTCAAATGTAGCTTCAAGTATTATATAGTCATCATTTTCATATAAAACTTTATATACATCTGGAGAAACATTTTCTGGGCTAGAATTACTTCTTTCGTCTTCATTAATTTGAAACTTTCTTTCAATGTCTACTTGACAAGATTGAAGAATAAAAAATATTGATAAATAAATTAAAAATTTCATTATAAATGCTCCGTTAGTTTAATTCCTTTTTCAAGTGATTTGCAAAGTCATGGAAATCAACCTCAAGCTTATGTCTAGGTGTATCAATAAAATCAAAAGGCATGTTATTTTGCTGATCAAAAACTGCTTTTTCAAAGTCGTCAGGTAACGTCCATTCATTTCTTAAATATTTTACAATTTGCTGTGATTGTAAATCTGAGAGTGGCCAAATACAACCTAAAGGTTGAAGTAAGCCAACAAACATTAAATTTTTATATTTCGGATGAAAACAAAAATTATATAAATCGATTTCATTTTTTTCATAATTGATATCTGCTTCATCAAAAAAGGGAAATTTTATCTTATAACCCGTTGCAAACAAAACTATGTCGAATTTTTCCTTATTTCCGTCTTCGAATTCAACAAAATCATCAGAAAATTTGCTGATATTTTTTTGAGGTTTTATCTTTCCGTGCTTAATAAAGTATAGTAATTCAGAATTAATGGTTGCATGAGTTTGTAAAATGTCATGATCAGGTTTTTGTAATCCATAATCCTCATATTTTCCTTGAATAAATCTTAAAGCTAATTTTTGTAAAAAAAGTCGGATTTTTTGTGGAATCCATAGAGTTTTTGAGTAAAAAACATCTGAAGGCATTCCCATAATAAACTTAGGTATGAAGTGGTATCCTCTTCTCATACTAATTGATGTTTTTTTTGCCACTCTGCTGACTTCAACAGCTATATCACATGCCGAATTACCACCACCGACAACTAATACAGATTTATCTTTAAAATATGAATTATTTTTAAATTGGTGCGAATGCATTAACTCTCCATTAAAATTTCCTTTAAATGAAGGTATTCTAGGGCTCCAATGGTGTCCATTTGCAACAACTAAATAATCAAATTCTTCAAAAGATTCATTAAAATAAATTTTCCATTTATTATCTACTGGTAAAACTTTATCTACTTTAGTGCCAAACCTTATGTTTTCTTTTAACTTAAACTTATTGACATAGCTATTAAAGTATGCAAGTAGTTGAGAACCTGATGGATAATCAGGATAATCATCTGGCATTGGAAAGTCTGAGTATTGAGAGAATTCCTTTGAGCTAATTATATGAGTTGTTTTAAAGATGCTTGAATGCCCAGTTTTGTCTTTATAAACCCAATTGCCACCTATTTGATCATTCATTTCAAAACAAGTGACATTAAAGCCATTTGTTGTCAGGTTTTTTAAAGCTGTTATTCCAGAAGGTCCTGCACCTATAATTGCAATTTTTGAATTCGAGTTCATTATAAAATAATTTATAAAACTTTTAAAGCTTTATGCCATTTTTTTGCATACCAAAAAGTTCTTCCTTGACTATCCTTCATTTTAACTGTTTTTCCATAGAATTTCATCCATTCATGAAAGTCATTATCTTTTTTTGATTTATTTTCATTCATCCATGAATAAAGCTCACCACCACCAAGCCTGTATGAATCATGCACCTGTTCAATTAGATGATTTAAAAATGGCTCATTAATGAGGTTTTTCATTGGTTGAAATGGATTTTTATTCCATTTACCAAGAATTTCTGCCCTTAGGTAATTACCTAACCCATTAAACCACTTTTGATTCATCAGCGCTATGTGCGCAGGCTTTTGAAAATCTCTATGTTCGATATTTTCAAAAATATGTTTTTTAAAATTTTCAACATCATCAAAAATATCTGGTCCACGATTTTTNTTCCACTCTTTTGATATACTTTTTCCAAATCTTCTAACGTCACTCCAACAAAACCAATTGTTATCGCTCATTCTAAATCTTATATGAGCATGTTTCCAATGTTTATTCTTGTATCCTCTTTTTACAAAATTTTTGAAACAACCTGTCATTCCCAAAGAAATAACTACAGGCTCATCATCAAAAAAAAGCTTTAATTCTTTTCCTCTACTATTAGCAGAAATTCTCTTACCCAAAACATCGATATCTTCAATNAGTTTTAATTTATTTGTTTTGAGGTATTTTACATCGACTATATGCCTTTTCTTATTGGCATTATTGACAAATTCAGATGTTAACTTAACTTCAGAAATTTCAGGCATTTACATTAGTGTCTTACAACAAAATCTTCGATATTAATTTCTGGTACTTTCCTATCTTCACCTGTTTTGGTTCCAATATATAAATACCCAAGAATATGATGATTCTCACCAAGATTAAAAAATTTTGTTATGTTATCATTTAATGCAAGTTTTCCAGTTTTCCATACACCACCATATCCTTGAGCATTTAAAGCTAAGAGGATATTTTGAGCTGCTGCTCCTGTCGATAACATTTGTTCAATTGCTGGAACTTTTGGATGATTTTTTACTTCTGTTATTAATACTATTACCATTGGAGCCCTAAAAGGTGCCATTCTTGCCTTTTCAATAAATAGCTCATCATCGGAGTAATGTTTTTTTGCAAAGTCTTCAAAAATTTTTGATAACTTTTTTAGTGAATCTCCTTTGAACTCAAGAAACTTAGTTGGTCTTAACCAAGCATGATCTGGAGCTCTCAAAGCTGATTCATAGACAATATTCATTTCTTCTTCTGTTGGAAATGGTAGTTCTAGTTTTTTAGCAGATTTTCTATTGATTAGATTTTTAATAGCATCCATTGTAATACAATTTTAAAAAGAAAAAATTTAATAACAAACTATTGGGATACAATTATATTTTCTAGTGCTGAAATAAAATGCTTATCATCATTTAGACATGGAATGTAAGTGAATTTTTTTCCACCCGAATCGATAAAACTCTCTTTGCCCCTCATTCCAATTTCTTCGAGTGTTTCCAAACAATCAGCTACAAACGATGGACATACAATTCCTATATTTTCAACCCCTTTTTTAGGAAAATTCTCAATTTCAATATCAGTATAAGGTTTGAGCCAATAAGGACTAACAACAGAGACTCGAGATTGGTAGGACATCATCCAATCTGAACTTTTCAAATTAAGCTGATCTGCAGTGTGCTTTGATGTCATAAAGGTATTACACTTGTAACAAATACAATTTTCTCTACTGTCTGGAGAACAACAATTATCTGATTCATAACATTTTTTTCCTGCTGAACATGAATTGGTTACATGTCTAATTGGAATTCCATGGTAGCTAAAAATTAGTTTATCAATGCCATCTAAGTGCGGCTTTATTGAATTGGCCAAGGAACTGATATAATCAGGGTGATTATAAAAAGGCTCAACATATTTTAATTTTAAATTTGGAAAAACTCTATCAGCTACTTTTTTTACTTCAACGTTTGTTGAAACAGTTGTTGATGAAGCATTGTGTGGATATAGAGGTAAAACATACAATTCATCAATATTTTTTTCTTTAAATCTTAATAGAGCTTCCTCAATTGAAGGATATTGATATCTCATTGCAACATCAATATTCCATCCAGTTTTTTTGGCTAAAGCATCAGCTATTTTGTGCGTATTCAAAATTAGTGGTGATCCACCCTCTTCCCAAATTTCTTCATATGCCTCTTTTGCTTTTGAAGGTCTAAACGGAAGAATAAATAATCTGAGAATTAATTGTTGAAAAAATTTTGGAAAATCAAGTACATGGTCATCTGACATAAATTCTTCTAGATATTCTCTGACATGCCTTTTGTCGGTACTTTGAGGAGAACCAAGATTTAATAACAAAATATTTTTCATATTTTAAGTCCTGGCGAACTAGGTCTTGAAACAATAAATGCAGCAATTGAGGTTCCAAGAATTGCAAGTAAAATATCTAAAGCTAAAATCTCATTAAAATAAATAGCTCCAGAAAAAGAAATTAATATTAATGGTATGGCACTAATTTTTGCTTTTTTATTTATTGAACCGTGATTTCTCCAATCTCTTATCATTTTGCCAAAAATTTTGTGATTTACTAACCAATTTTCTAATTTTTTTGAAGATCTAGCAAAAAACCAAACTGAAACTAGTACAAAAGGCGTAGTAGGGACAATAGGAAGTAACAGACCTATAAAACCAAGGATTAAAAAGATTATTCCTATTCCAACATAAATATAATTTTTGATAATTGTCTGCATTTACTCAATAAATTTGCTGGCAAAATCTAATACAGAAATTATTATTAAAGAAGCAATTATGGACTTTGATTTAAATAATTAAGAGCCCAATCATTAAGCATGTCAAATACAGGTACTAATGTTTTTCCTTTTTTTGTAAGTGAATATTCGACTCGAGGTGGTATTTCAGCAAAAATCTTTCTTGAAATAATATTATTTTTTTCAAGATCTCTTAGTTCTCTTGTTAACATATTTTTACTTATTCCATCTATTCCTCTATGTAATATGCCAAATCGATTAATATTTTGAGATATTCTCATAATGATAATTGGTCTCCATTTACCACCAATCATCTTCATTGAATATGTAATTGGACATGACTCTACAGTACATCCACAAATATCTTCAAAACAATGTTTATTATTCATAATAGTCCTTTTTTTGTTACTATATTAAAAAATAGTGCCTACTTGTAATATTTGTCAATAGTTAATAATATTACACATATTTAAAAGGAGTAAAAATGAAAGAAGACAAAACACCATTTTCAGTGAGTTTAAAAAAAGGCCAACATTATGCTTGGTGCAGTTGTTCTCAGTCGAAGAATCAACCTTTTTGTGATGGTAGTCACACCAAAACAGATAAAAATCCAGTGATCTTCAAGGCAGAAGAAGATAGAAATGTATTTTTATGTGGTTGTAAGGAATCTTCAGATGCACCATTTTGTAATGGAACTCATTTGAGTATGTAAAAAAAAGGACTACCTCTTGTAGTCCTTTTTTTTAATTCATTAATTGTTTTATAAAAATTTAAAGTCTAACTTTAATCATAATGAAGAAAAATTTTAAAAATGACTGTAAATGTGATTGTTCTTGTTGCGATAATTGCTGCAAGTAACTAATTACAATTTTCAGAACATAATTTTTGATTTTTATAGTGACCGTAAGAAACTATAGTTGCACCTAAAAGCGTAAAAATAACTTCACCACTCTCACCTAAATAATCGTGTCCAAAAATAGATGCAAATAATAGTATTCCTATTCCCAAAGCACCATATAAATAAACGTAATACTTACCGTGCATTTTACACCCNAAAGCAAGGGCAATTATACTNGATGGAATAATTAGATATAANAACTGCGTGTGAAACTCTTCTGAACCAATAAATGTNGCAGCTANAGCTGGAAAAAAAATCAAAGCAATAGGTAGCGCTAAACAATGAATAGCACAAATAGCTGAAAAACTAATAGCTAATTTATCNAAGTTAATGTTTAAAGCATTTTTCATGGATTTATAATATTTAATTCTAGAGTATTTGTAAAGTTTTTATTTAAAAACTTCTTTAATTGCTTGAATAACNTCTCTAGGGGTTTCTTCCTGAACAAAATGTCCTGCATCAGTTTTTACGACTTTGGCTTGAGGAAGTAAGCGTGAAGTTCTTCTTCTTAATTTCCACATTACAGGATCATTCATGCCCCAAACAATTTGTGCTTTACCCTCATATGAACCAAGATACATCTCAATCTCTTGTTCAATAGGTACACTCGGATGTTGCATACTATTGGGAACCATTCTTGCTAATGCTAATGGACCGCAATTATCTCTTAACTTTCTTAAAGGATATTTATATGCTTTCATTGATTGTGAATTAAATGATCCAGGTACATGAGCAAAATGATTTAAAAATGACAGCGGAAAATTTAATCCTCTAAAAACTAAGCTACTTAAAAGTGGAATTTGTGAAAGACTATGAAACCAAGTGGGCTTAAATCCATCTTTTGGAGCAGTTATTGCAGTGTTCATTACTACCAATCCATCAATTTTCTTTCCTGCTTTCATTGCACCAGCTATTCCAATCATACCTCCCCAATCATGCACGACAAGACCAATTTTTTCCTCTTTGATGGTAGAAAAGAATTCTGCCATCCATTTACTATGAGCTTCAAGAGAATGTTCATGGATTTTTACTTTTTCAGAAAATCCAAAACCAATTAAATCAGGGATGATATATCTATGATTATCATCAAGTCCATCTAAGACCTTTTTATATAAATATCCCCACATAGGATTTCCATGCACCATAACAATAGGCTTACCTTGTCCTTTTTCCATTACGTGCATCTTTTTTCCAACGTCTATCCATGAATGATTATATGGAAGTTTTTCAAGCAGCCAATTTGGTATTTTCATCTCTTGTTAAGCCAATAATAAAATGGCAAAGCAAATAATAGGCTTCCAAGTAGAGATAAAATAATTAACCAATACCATTTATAAGGGCCAATGGGATTGTGTTTAAAATAATAGGCCATCAGAAACATTAACATAAAGGCTTCAATGAAGAGAGCAACTCCAATGGTATTTGACTTGAATGTTTCAAAATCAAATTCAAAAAATTGCCAATAAAGAAATAGATTATTTACTATCAATAAACCACAAGCAGAAAATAAAAATAATATTTTATTATTCATTTGTGGGCGATACTGGATTCGAACCAGTGACCCTCTGCGTGTCGAGCAGATACTCTAACCAACTGAGCTAATCGCCCCCTTTGAAAATACTTAATTTAATTTATAAAAAGAATAAATCTATCAAACATTTTATCTGTCATTATTCTTCTTAAAAATTTACCAGCCTTACTATATGCTCCTGCAGCATACCTTGTTTTAGGATTTCTAGCATTCATAGCTTTTTCAATTACTTTTGCTATAACAATAGGATCTGATTGATTAGATAACACATTACTTTCTGAATCTGTTACTGGTTCTCCATAAAGATGCTTATAAGGTGAGTCTTTTTCATATTTCTCTATATATGACTTGGTAACATTGAAAAAATTTGTATTTATTGCCCCTGGTTGAACAATAACCACGTCAATATCAAATTCTTTTAACTCTACTCTTAAGGCATCTGACCAACCTTCGAGTGCATGCTTTGTTGATAAATACCAACCTGCTATAGGTCCATAAGTTTCTCCAAGGACTGAGCTAATATTAATAATTGTTCCACTTTTTTGTTCTCTCATATGGGGTAATACTGCTTTAGTAGCCCTTGCAACACCAAACAAGTTAACATCATATTGATATATAGCATCTTCCATTGAAACATCTTCAATAGCTCCATAAACACCTAATCCAGCATTATTAACAAGAACATCAATTCTTCCTTGCTCATTGATAATTTTTTTTATTGCTGCATCAANATGTTCTTGGTTTGTGACATCCATTTCAAGCGCAAATCCACCGCTTTCGTTTAAATACAAGTTTTCTTCAATTAAAATATCACCACCATAAACAATATGACCTTTTTCAATTAAATGAAGAGCTGTTGACTTACCTATCCCTAGTGCAGTACCAGTAATTAAAACAACTTTTTGATTTACATTTGAAAAAAGTATAGATGACACGGTAAATAAAATTAATAGTATTTTCATATTTCTCCTCTTAAAAAGTCAGTCTTTTTTTGTCATTAGTATTAATAATGCAAACAGTTTCATGAACTTATTTTGTAATTTTTCGAACATTTTTTTTATTTTTCTAAAAAAATCTTTGGAAAAAATAATATTAAATTTTATTATTACCAGCGTTTTTTTCAAAAATTAACTAAGGGGAAACATGAAAAATATATCAATATTAACATTTGCATTTCTATCAATGATGATGATTACAAGTTGTGGTGGTGGTGACTCAACAGGTCCTACTTATAACAATGATGGTGGTGGAGATACAGGTGGCGGAAACAATAACGGCGGCGGTAATAACGGCGGCGGTAATAACGGTGGTGGTAACAATGGTGGTGGCACTACACCTCCTACAAATATTTCAGTAACCGTTTCAGCAGGTAAATATGTAATTAACGGAGTAACAACTGGCAACCTTTCACTTGAAAAAGGTATGACATACACCTTTACAAATAGTTCAGGTTCAGCTCATCCATTTAGGCTTTCTACTGCTATGGATGGTACGCATGGTGGTGGATCTACTTACAGCACTGGAGTATCATATAGTGGTAGTGTACTTACGTTTGTTGTTCCTACAACAGCACCTACTACTTTATATTATTTCTGTACAATTCACCAAGGAATGGGTGGTTCAGGAAGAATATCAATTACAGGCGCATCCGGAAGTAATACTACTGGCGGTAGTTACTGATAAGAATGCCAATAGGCTAATCCTATAAAAACAAATTGTATAGGAAGTCTTCCCCAAGCAAGTTCTTTACTTATCTCAAGAACTGCTCCGTCAGTGACGGCTAAGTAAAGATTTGCTGGGAATACTAGAATCAATAAGTATATNAAACCCCATGCCGCATAAAATCTGGTTTTAGGAAGAACTAGAAAGAACCCAAATAAAACTTCGAAAAAACCACTAACATAAACTGCTTCATAATGTAATGGATAATTTGGAGGCATTATNGGTAAAAACCATTCTGGATCAACAAAATGCTTTGCCCCTACGTTTATATAGAAAACAGCCATAATACAAATTGTTAACATCTTAAAGCATTTCATCATACTGATATAGAACCTTTCCTAAAATCTGTTTTAGATAACTCAACATTTATTAAAACTGGATTACCATTTGCTGCATCTTTTTTTGCAGCTAAAATNACACTCTCAATTTCATTTTGGTTTTTAATAAGATAACCTATGCCCCCATACCCTTCAACAACTTTTTCATAAGAAGTAAAATCTAATTTTGTGCCAATATTACTTCCTAACATCGANTTTTGCTCTCTTGCAATTTGTTGCCATGAAGCATCATTACCTACTATAGCTATGACAGGTAAATTATGTCTACACATTGTATCGAATTCTGACAAGCTGTATGCGCTAGCACCATCTCCATATAAGATCCAAACCTCNTTCGATGGAAATGAGGATTTTGCTCCTAAAGCAAACCCTCCTCCAACTCCCAAAGTTCCAAATGGACCAGGATCTAACCATTCTAATGGATGATTAGGATTTATTATATAAGAAGCTGTACCAANAAAATCTCCACCATCAGCTATAATAATACTTTCTTTATCTTTTAGTTCATTAATTTTTTTACATAAATAAACAGGATTTATTTTATCATAAACTACTTCCGAATCTTTCAAAATATCTTTTTCCCTCTTTGTGTTGATTTCCTTTAATTCATTTTTCCATTCTTTACAATTTGGTGGGTTGATAATTTTACCTATTTCATGCATAATAATTGCAGGATCACCCAGAATTGATATATTCGGTTTTTTATTCAAAAATAAATCATTCTTGCATTTATTAACTGCTATGTATTCAGCTTTATTATTGATTGAAAAGCCATAATTCAATCTAAAATCTAAAGGAACACCTAAAGCAACTACAACATCAGCGTTTTTTAATGCATGCTTTCTATTATGCTTAAAAAAGAAATCATGTTTACTATTAAAACAACCTCTGGCCATTCCCGATGTAAAAGTTGGCACTTCAAGCTTTTTTAGGCTCTTTAGAAACATTGAAAGATATTCTTTATTCTGAACGACTTGATTACCACAAATAAAAACAGGTCTTTTAGCCTTAACGATTTTTAAAGCAGCTTTATCAATTTTATTTTGATTTAAATTAAAGTTTTTATGAGAAAAAATCCTAACCGAAGACTTTTTTTCAGAGAACAAGTCATTTAAATATTTATTTAAATACCAATACTGAATTTTATTAAAAAAACCTTTTTTTGGTAATTTTTCAGAAAATTCTTTTCTTATATCCTCTTCAGGGTATAATAAATCTATTGGAAGTTCAATGAAAATTGGTCCAGGAACGCCTGATTTTGATTCATTAAGGGCATTTTGGATTATTGGTTTAATATCTCGTACCTTTTTGACAGAAATTACTTTTTTGACGTATTTTTTAAAAAGTGAAACTTGATCAATATCTTGTAAAGATCCTCTTCCTTTTAATAAAGTTGCAGCAGCGCCTCCAATTAGGACTAGAGGTGATTGAGCCATTTGAGCATTTTTGATTGCTGTAACTGTATTAGTTACTCCAGGTCCTGCAGTCACAACAGCAACTCCAACAGAATCTGTTAGTCTTGATACTGCATCAGCTGCAAATACTGTTGAAGCCTCATCCCTTACTTGAATAACATCAATATTGAATTTCTCACAACCAACTAAAATGGGCGAAATATGTCCTCCGCAAAGAGTAAAAATTTTTTTTATACCATTTTCATTAAGACAAGAGGCAATTGCTATTCCAGCATGAGTTCTTTTAGGCATTTTTAACTATTATTTGAAGCTATATCAGTACTTGAATCATTTGTGAGAATAGACGAGTATGTTCCTTGATTTTCCAAAATATCTATAGCTTTTAAAACAACCTTATCATCTTTAAGATATACCTTATATCTACCGTCATAACCATTATAAAAGAAAGCAAATTCTCCAACAATCATTCGCTGAATTAATTTTTTCTCATTTTCAAACATTGTTGACTGAGTTTTTTCAATTTGTTTTTCAATTACACTAAAAGCATTGTTGATAAAAAGATTTTTTTCTTCATTTTTTGATAATTTTTCTTTTGCCTTTTCAAGATCATCTTGACCATCCACGTAACCATAAATTTTATTTTCAATGATATACTTCTCAAAATCTATCATTAACTCTTCATCTTTTTGAACTTCTTCAATTGATGAATATTTGGCGCTGTTTTGTTGAACAAACTTAAAATAAGCTCCGTTCCTTAAAATTGCCGATGCTAAAGGATATTCTCCTTCATCTTTTACTTCAATATCTGGGAAAATTCCTCCACCACCAGACACTTTTCTTCCAGATTTAGTTTGAAATAAAGAATCTGAATCCGCTTCTGAATTAGCTACTAAATCTTCATCAATAAAGTCTCTTTTTTGAATTGAACGTCCACTAGGAATAAAATATTTAGAATTCGTTATTTTCAAGGCAGTATCTTGGCTAATTCCAATAACAGTCTGAACCAAACCTTTACCAAATGACTCACTTCCTATGATTACTGCTCTATCATGATCCTGTAGTACACCAGCCACAATTTCACTGGCTGAAGCGCTACCGCCATTGATTAAAATAGCTAAATTAAGGTCGTCAGGAATTAAAGCAGTGGTCTTAGATTTATAATTTTTAATATTTCTTCCTTTCCTACCCTTTGTTGAAACTAATTCAAGATTCTGGGGTAAAATTAAGTCAAGCATGTCCAATGAAGCTGATAAAAGACCACCAGGGTTATCTCTCAAATCTATAATTATACTTTCAGATCCTAATGTAATTAAATCAATAATTGCATTTTTAGTTTCATCAGCTGTGTTAAGGGAAAAATTTGTAATTCTTAAATAACCAACGTTATCATTGACCATGCCAAAATAAGGGATATCCTTAATTGTTATTATATCTCTTGTAATAGAATAATCCTGAATTTCTCCTGAAACTGGTTTTTTAATAGTGAGAATAACTGTTGTACCTTTATCTCCTCTAATTTTACTTGTAGCATCTTTTAACTCAAGCCCTTCGGTAGGTTCACCATCAATTTTCATAATTGCATCCCCAGTGTAGATTCCTGATCTGGATGCCGGAGAACCTTCAATAGGGCCAACAACAGTTAATTGGTCCTCATACATGTAAATTTCTAGACCTACTCCACTAAATTCACCTTCTGTTTTAACAGATAAATCTTCTAAATCTTTTTCCTCATAATATTCAGTATAAGGGTCAAAGTTTGATAGCATGGAATCGATTACTCTTGATGTTAGCTCTTTAATATCTAACTCATGAATATATTCAGTTAACAAGTATTTGTAGACAGTCATAATTTGCTGCTGAGATCGTGCAATTTCTCTATAAATATCTAATTGCTGACTCTGTACAAAAGAAAAAGATAAAACTCCCAAAAACAGTGTTGAGAAAATTAATTTTTTGAATNTACTCATAAATTAAATTTAGATTTAATGTGATTCCAAATTTCTAATTTAATATCTTCAATTGATTGTTCACCATTAATGACTATAAAACGTTCTGGTTCATTATCACATAATTTTAAATACTGATCTCTAACTCGTTGTTGAAAATTATCGCCTGCACTTTCAATTCTATCTCTAGAAACAGACATTCTTTTATTTGCAACCTCAACAGAGATATCTATAAAGAAAGTTAAATCTGGTTTTAAAGTATATGTTCCAAAATGATTTATATCGCTTAAAGAATTTACATTCAATCCTCTTCCTCCGCCCTGATAAGCAACGGTTGAATCAGCATATCTATCAGCAACAACCCATTTACCATCAATCAT
>JGI24820J26691_1000098_pt1 | contig 21657 bp, 21 predicted proteins | sample METZYME_5_50m_FD_26691 | JGI IMG/M metagenome (IMG submission 26691) | reverse complement strand
GCTTATGCTATTATAACATTTGAATTAATGGTTTTATTTAGTGCAATTGGCGCTGTTTTCGGGATGATGTTTTTTAATAGAATTCCAAGATTTCATCATCCAGTTTTTTATTCTGAAAAATTTTCAGATGTTAGCAGTGACGCGTTCTATGTTAGTATAGAAGTAGATGATCCAAAATATGAAGAAAGCTTCGTTATTGATTTTTTAAAAGATATTGGTGGTACAGAAATAGAGGTTTTAAAAGATGAGATTTAATTTAGTCATATTATCATTGCTATTCCTTACTGGATGTTTTCGAGGTTCAAAATTTGAAACTTCTCCAATTCATTTAAATCCTAATATGGATAATCAACAGAAATATAGAGCACTTGAAGAGAGCTATTTCTTTGATGATGGTTCAACTATGAGAAAGCCTGTTGAAGGGACTATAGCTCGAGGAATGATTAACGAAAATTATGCTTATTTAAGTGGAAAAAATGATGATGGCTCTTACTTGAGAGATAATCCAATTGAATTATCAATGGATGTGTTGAATCGCGGTCAGGAAAGGTATAATATTTATTGTGCTGTTTGTCATTCTCAAGTAGGAAATGGTAAAGGTATTGTAACCAAGTATGAATATCCAGTAATACCTGCTAATCTTCATGATAAGAGAATTAGAGAACAAGCTGATGGTGAAATGTATAATACTATAGTTTATGGCCTTCGAAGCATGCCTGCATATGGATATCAAATTAATACAGAAGACGTTTGGTCAATTATCCATTACGTAAGAGCACTCCAGAGAAGTCAAAATGCTACTATCGAAGATTTACCTGAAGAAGAGAAAAATAAATTAAGTGATAACTCATGAATTTAAACCCAAATACATATACATATATTTCAAAAAGTTCTTATAACTTAATTTTAATTNTCATTGGATATGTTGGATTGGTTTTAACTTGGTTTTTTGGAATTTCAGATAAAGTCTTCTATTTTTCTTATTTGACCTCATATTTTTATTGGCTAAGTATTATTCTTGGTGGAATGTTTTTCATAATGGTTCATTATGCTTTTTCTTCTACTTGGAGTGTATCAATAAGAAGATTAATGGAGAATACAATAATGTTAATTCCATTATTTACTTTGCCTTTTTTGCCAGTTCTTTATGGAATGGAAAAATTATTCAAGTGGTTGCCAAATCACTACTATTGGAAGACACATGATTTTGAAGCAGATCATTTAATTCAGCACAAACTTGCTTACTTAAATGAAGATTCTTTTATTTTTAGAGCCCTTTTATATTTTGTATTGTGGAATATTATATCAATTTATATCTACTATAATTCTATTAAGCATGATAGGACTGGAGAGATAAAAATTTTAGAAAATTTAAGATATTTTTGCATGAGTCCTATGGGGGTNTTCTTTTTCATAAGCCTTACAGGCGCTGGATTGGATTGGCATATGAGCCTTGACCCTCATTGGTACTCAACAATGTTTGGNGTATATACATTTGCAGGAGCTTTTCTTGCATTTTTAGCATTTTTAACTTTCACTATAATAAGAATGCAAGATCAAGGATACCTCAAAGGTATAGTTTCAACAGAACATTTTCACGATTTAGGTAAGTATCTTTTCGCTTTCACTGTTTTCTATTGTTATATAGCNGGAGCGCAATTTTATTTCATTTGGTATAGTAATATTCCTGAAGAAACTATTTGGTATTTACATCGATGGATTGGATCATGGAAAATAATAAGTGTATTATTGATAGTTGGTAAATTTTTTATTCCTTTTTTTATACTAATATTTAGAGGATCAAAAAGAAATATCAGACTACTGCAAGTAATGACAATATGGATTTTATTTATGCACTATATCGACATTAACTTTATAATAATGCCAACAGTACACAAAACTAATTTTCACTTTGGACTGTATGATTTATTTACTATGATAAGCTTTGCATTAATATTTGTTGGGGGTTTTAAATTTATAACTACTAGATCCAATCTAGTTCCTCTTAATGATACNGAACTTGTACATTCAATTAACCATAGGAATCACTAATGAATAATAATGAAGGATATGAAAGACAAGATATACCAGTAAAGCCTGTTTTGATTGGTGGGTTACTATTCATCGTGACTGTACTAATTACTCTTTTGCTATTGTACGAGTATTACATAAGAGTTATGGATTCAGCTACTTATGATTTTAAGTTGAGTAGAAAGCCGATGAAGCTTAATGAACTAAGAGAATTTGAAAAAGATAACTTAAATAACTATAAAGAATTAGAAGAAGATAAATATCAAATTCCGATTGAAAGATCTAAAGAGTTAATGCTAAATGAACAAAAGTAATTATTTCATAGCATCAATTATCTTTATAATTAGTTTTATTTTCCCACAACAATTGAAAGAAAATTTTCCAAGCGAAAGACCAATCGATATTATTGAAAATCTAGGCGGGTACATTCCCTTAGAAGAAAAATTTGTAGATGAAAGCGGTGAAATCATTGAAATAGGTTCCTTATTTGATAATGAAATTCCTACAATTTTAACTTTAAATTATTTTGAATGCCCTATGCTTTGTACACTTGTTTTAAATGGCTTAGCAGAATCAATAAAAAATTTAACGCTAAATTCTGGTGATGATTATCAAATAATTACAATTGATATTAATCCAAACGAGAAAACTCTTTTTGCTAATCAAAAGAAGAAAAATTATATCAAGGGTTATGGTTTACAAAATGTTGAAAAAAATTGGCACTTTCTTACAGGTAGTCAGGAAAGTATTAAAAGAATTGCAGACAGTATTGGCTACATTTATTATTATGACGAACAGAGAGATGAATATATGCATCCGGCTGCTATTACATTGCTTGGATCAGAAGGTAAAATTTCAAGGTATCTTTATGGAATTGAGTTTCCTAATAAAGACTTGAAGCTTGGAATTTTGGAGGCATCTGAAGGTAAAGTTGGTAGCACTTTAGATAAGATAATTTTGTATTGTTATCATTATGATCCATATAAAAATACCTACACAATTTTTGCTACCAATGTTATGCGTTTAGGAGGTATATTTACTATCATTTTTCTCTGCATAATGATAGCAGGATATTGGAAAAAAGATAAACATCTATTTGATAAGGGTAATTAATGTTTGATTGGTTGACAGAATTTTTCTTTCCAAAGCAAGTTTCCACTTTTGCAAGTGATATAGATAATCTATTCTATTTTATTTTTTACTCATCACTTGTTTTATTTTTAATTGTTGTAATTGGAATGGTTTATTTGTCTATTAAATATCGAGCAAGAAAAGATGAACCTTTAAGACTTACTAGCAGCAAGGATCATAGTAATTTATTAGAATCATTATTTTTTATTATTCCATTAATTTTAGTTTCAATCACTTTTGTTTGGGGAATAAGGTCATATTTAAAGATGGTTATTGTTCCTGATGATGCNATTGAAATTAAAGTNACAGGAGTTAGCTGGTTTTGGACTTTTGATTATCCAGATGGTGGTCAAACTTTGAACGAATTAGTAGTTCCATCAAATACGCCGGTAAAATTAGTCTTATCATCTAAAGATGTTCTGCATAGTTTTTTCATTCCTGTTATGAGAAGTAAGATGGACTGTCTTCCTAATAGATATAATGTTATGTGGTTTGATGCAACTAAAGAAGGTGTTTATGATATTTTCTGTACAGAATATTGCGGAACAGGTCATTCTGCTATGGGAGCTCAAGTTATTGTTATGAAGCCAGCTCAATATGAAGAATGGGCATCAGAGTTAGGTGCAGATGATGACAGCATTCCACTTGATGAATTAGGAGCAAGGTTATATACCCAAAAAGCATGTAATACTTGTCACACTGAAGACGGTTCCGCACTTGTAGGTCCTTCTTTTTTACAAACCAGTCAAATGTATGAACAGGAGAGAGTTTTTGATGATGGTACTTCCTCTGTAATTGATGACAATTATGTCCGAAGCTCTATACTAGAACCACAAACACAAATAGTTGCTGGTTATCAAGGAGTTATGCCAACATATCAAGGGCTTCTCAATGACCGTGAACTTGACGCATTAATTGCATATATAAAATCATTGGACGGAGATTCTCAAATTTAATGGTAAATTAAAAGGTTATTATGATTGAAAACGTAAAACAGAATTATTTAACGCATCCTAAAGGTATAATGTCATGGTTGCTTACCTTAGATCATAAAAGAATTGGTTTAATGTATCTTGTAAGTGGTATCCTATTTTTTTTCATGGGAGGACTATTAGCTCTGGGTATGAGACTTGAGCTAGCTGCTCCTGGTAATGATTTTATTTCGAGCGAACAGTATAATAATATATATACATTGCATGGAGCTATAATGATTTTCTTATTTATTATTCCTGCAATTCCTGGTGCGTTGGGAAATATTTTACTACCATTGATGGTTGGAGCTAAAGATGTAGCTTTTCCCAGACTTAATTTAGCAAGTTTTTACATCTATTCATTTGGAGCATTATTTGCTTTGTACACAATTGTGAATGGAGGAGTAGACACTGGTTGGACATTTTATACTCCTTATTCAACGCAAAGCTCTTCCAATGTTGTTCCAATGACTTTGGGAATTTTCATTATTGGTTTTTCATCAATTTTAACAGGACTTAATTTCATTGCTACTGTGCACAAAATGAGAATACCAGGCTTAACATGGTATAAATTACCACTTTTCGTTTGGGCATTATATGGTACCTCGCTTGTGCAAATTACAGCAACTCCAGTACTTGCAATAACAATGGTTCTTCTTATGCTTGAAAGATTTTTAGGAATCGGAATTTTTGATCCTGCTTTAGGAGGAGATCCGGTACTATATCAACATTTCTTTTGGTTCTACTCTCATCCAGCAGTTTATATTATGATTCTTCCTGCTTTTGGAATTATTAGTGAAATTATTCCAGTACATTCTCGTAAGAAAATCTGGGGTTATAAATTTATTGCATATTCAACATTATCAATTGCTTTTATTGGGTTCCTTGTTTGGGGACACCACATGTTTACTTCAGGACAATCTGTTTTCTCACAGATAGTCTTTTCTTTTATTACTTATTTTGTTGGAATTCCTACTGGGGTTAAGATTTTTAGTTGGATTTTAACTATGTATAAAGGACAAGTTTCTTTTACGCCGCCAATGATTTACGCTTTGTCGTTTTTATTTTTATTTACAATCGGTGGTTTGACAGGTATTTTTCTTGGTGCAGTTGCATTAGATATACATTTACATGATACTTACTTTGTTGTAGCACATTTTCATTACGTCATGCAAGGTGGAACAATTGTTGCATTTCTCGGTGGACTTCATCATTGGTGGCCGAAGTCTTTTGGAACAATGTATAATCAAACAATAGCTAATATATGTGCTTTTGGTGTATTTTTAGGATTCAATGGAACATTTTTCCCTCAATTTCTTCTTGGTTTAAGAGGAATGCCAAGAAGGTATGCAACATATTCTGAACAATTTGTTGAACTACATTCTTATTCAACTTTTTGGTCAGGAATACTTGGATTTTCAATATTTTTTGCAATAGTAAATCTATTTTGGTCATTTATGAAAAGGAATAAAGTTGATCCTGGATCTAATCCTTGGGGAGGAATGTCACTTGAATGGACACATACGTCATCTCCACCTCATCCTCATAATTTTGAAACAGATCCCGTTTTTGAACATGGACCATATGATTATGATAAAGTTATTGTAGAGAAAACCTACAAAAAATGAGTCACGATAACTCATCTCCAAGTTTTTTTCAACACCATTTTCATGATGTAGAACAGCAGTATGAAACTTCAAAATTTGGAATGTGGGCTTTCATTTTAACTGAAGTTTTAACATTTGCTGGTCTTTTTGTAGCTTATATTGTTTATAGATCATGGTATCCAGACATGTTTGTTGGTGTTCATAAGTTACTTGATGTTAATAAAGGATTATTAAATACGGTTGTTCTTATTACCAGTTCTTTGACAATGGCTCTTGCAATATGGGCAATTCAAAAAAACTTAAAAAAACTTTCTATTTTCATGCTCACTGCAACATTTGTCTTTGCTTTAGCATTCCTTGGAGTTAAGTATCAAGAATATCATCACAAATATGAGGTTGGACAATTACCAGGAAAGTATTATTCATACATGGGGCCTGAAGTAGTTGAAGTAATTAAAGATCAAGATAAAATTGATTTATATACAAGAACAAAAAATGTTTATTTTGATGCAGAAACAAATAGATTTTATAAAACCATGAATAATCCTCACATCTTTTTTAGTATTTATTTTGTTATGACTGGACTTCATGGACTTCATGTAGCAATTGGAATGGGTCTAATTGCATGGCTTATATACAGCACAGCAAGAGGAAAGATACATCATAAATATTACACACCAATGGAAATGATAGGTATTTTTTGGCACCTTGTTGACCTAATTTGGATTTATTTATTTCCACTATTTTACCTGATAGGATAAAGCATGTCTGATCACCACATAACGCCACTAAGAACATATCTTGTTATAGCTTCATGCTTATTCTTTTTATCTGGAGTTACAGTTTGGGTGTCTTACATAGATCTTGGTTCGTTTAATATTGTCTTAGCAATGTTTGTAGCAACAGTTAAAGCTAGTTTGGTAGCTTTTTTCTTTATGCATTTATTATGGGATGATAAAAAAAACTTAGTTTTATTTTTAATGTCTTTAATGTTTTTTGGAATTTTTGTAGTAATTACAATGATAGATACTGAATTTAGAGGTGCGCTTGGATTTAATCCAGAAACCAAAGAACCTATAACAAAAAGAGCACCTTTTTATGCTCAACTTCCTTTAACTGATACACATGGATATCCTGTCGATAGCCATGATGATATTCATCACGGAGATGATGACCATCACTAGATGAATAAATTATTTTTTCAATCTGCAGTTGTCTCAACTGTTTTATCATATCTATTAATCTTTGTAGGTGGCTTAGTAAGAGTATCGGGTTCAGGTCTTGGGTGTCCTGATTGGCCAAAATGCTTTGGGAGATGGATACCTCCAACTAATATTAGTCAAATTCCCGAATACATAGATCCTTCGTCATTTAATATTGTCCTTGCTTGGATTGAATATGGAAATCGTCTGCTTGGAGTTATTGTAGGATTATCTATTGTTGTCATGACAATGATTGCAATAATTTATATAAGAAAGAATAAAAAAATATTATTTAATTCATTATTAGCTTTATTTCTTGTTGGTGTAAATGGCGGGTTAGGTGCAATAGTTGTATCTTCAGTATTAAATCCTTTTATTGTTAGTCTTCATATGATTTTAGCGTTATTTCTTGTTTCTGTTTTAAGTTATTTATGTATTGAGGGTTATAAAATTGAGAACAATGATTCATTTTCTAATGTTTTTTTATCAAAGAAAATATCATTTAGCTTGATTACATTATGGATAGTAATTGTTATAGAAATTCTCTTAGGAACTGGAATTCGTACAAACCTTGAATTAATTGCTGTTGATAACCCATTATTTTCTAAAGGTGAACTTTTGAGTTCTTTAAATAATTATAAATATTTACATACTGTACTAGGATTTTCTCTATTGTTTTTAAGCTTATACTTATGTTTTTTATTTAGAAGAGATAATTTAGGATTATCAAAGCAATTAGTATATTTCATTCTTGTAATGATAATAATTCAGATATTTCTTGGGGAATTAATGATCTTCTTTGAGTTACCTCAACTCACTAGGCTTTTTCATACCTGGGGTTCATCTTGGCTTGTAGGAATAATAATTATATTGTATAATAGCCTTCAATATGAGCAAGCTTAGTAAAAGAATAATATTACTTTTTTTTGTAATTATTTCATTAGGATTCGTTGGACTTTTTGTAATTGATAAGGCANCAAATTCTCGTATAAATAATATTGGTGTAATTGGCAAGGTACCAAACTTCTCATTGACAAATTTTGATGGGGAAGAAGTCACTTCTTCCATCTTGAATAACAAAATCACAATNGTAAATTTTATGTTTACTCAATGCGAAGATGCATGTTTGATTATGTCAGAAAATCTGAGCCTTCTTCAAGAAAGATTTGCTCAATCAAATGATATCCAATTTCTATCTATAACAACAGATCCTGATTTTGATTCTCTTGAAATCCTTAATGACTATCAAAAAAAATATAGTAAGAAAAATAATTGGTTCTTTGCTAGGGGAAACATAATTGATATAATTAATTTGTCAGAGAAAGGCTTTTTTCTATCTGCAAAATTATTACCAGCAGGGCATTCAACAAGATTAATATTAGTTGATCAAAATAATCAGATAAGAAAATATTATGAAGGAACAGTTGATGTTAATATTTTTGAAATGCAGTCAGATATAGTTACACTAATCAATCAAATGTAATATGATCAAAAATTTAATTGAATTAACAAAAGTACGTATTGGTTTTCTTGTACTTATGACAACAATAATAGGATTTTATTTAGGATCAAATGGTTCTATAGTTTATGATTTGTTGGTTTTCACAATAGCTGGAACATTAATGTCATCAACTGGTGCTTCTGTTTTAAATAATTTCCTTGAAATAGATAATGACTCTAAAATGGAAAGAACTAAACATCGAGTTCTCCCAACAAAAAAAATTTCTAGAACGTATGCTTTNCTTCTAGGTGTTATTTTGATTATATCTGGATTATCTATTTTATACCTTAAAGTGAATCTTATAACAACAATTCTTTCATTTGTAACAATAACTCTTTATTTATTTATTTATACTCCATTAAAACAAATTTCATGGCTCAATACTTCAGTTGGAGCTATACCTGGTGCAATACCTCCCTTAGGAGGTTGGACAGCAGCAACAGGACAAGTTGAATTAGGAGGAATTGCATTGTTTTTAATTTTGTTTTTTTGGCAACACCCTCATTTCTACTCTATCGCTTTTATGCATAAGGATGATTATGAAAAGGGTGGATTTAAAATGCTACCGAGTATTAACGGTGGAGTAAAACGAACAGTCGTTCATATTTTTTTACATGCTTTAATTTTGATCCCAGTCTCCACATTACCTTTCTTTTTTGGAGTTTCAGGAAGACTTTATCTTGTTGGAGCTTATTTTCTAAGTAATGTGTATATGCTTTTATGTTTACCATTTATTTTAGAACAGTCTTATAAAAATGCAGATTTAATTTTTAAAACATCGATTTTCTATTTTCCATTACTTTTAAGTCTAATAGTAGCGGATCTAAGAGTCTANTTTATTGATTCTTTTCAGATGCCTTCCTTCTTCAAAATCAACTGAAAGCCATAAATTTACCACTTTAATTGTTTCTTCAAAGGATACAAACCTAGCAGCAATAGATAAAATATTAGCATTATTATGTAATCTCGAGAGCTTTANTATCTCTTCAGGTCCACCATAAAATACTGCTGCCCTAATACCTTTAAATCTGTTAGCTGCCATTGCTTCACCTTGCCCTGATCCCCCAAAGATAATTCCAATAGCTTCATTATTTGAGATATATTCAGCTGCTGGCATAATAAAATCTGGATAGTCATCTTTACTATCATTTTTATGAGCACCAAAATCTTTTATATGAAAGTCATTATCAATTAAATATCTTTTCAAATTCTCTTTCAGGTCAAAACCTGCATGATCAGTTGCTAAGACAATTTCTTTTTTCATTATAAATAATCCTCAATTTGTTTTTTAATTTTCTCAGCAGTAAAACCTAATTTTTTTGCTACATCATTCCCAGGTGCAGAATATCCAAAGCTATCAATTCCAATATTTAAACCATGTCTGCCTGTAAATCTTTCCCAACCTTGTTTACTTCCAGCTTCAATTGAAATCCTTTTTTTACAATCATTAATAAGAATGCTATCTTTATAATCATNATTCTGTTTTTCAAAAATTTCCCAACATGGTACATTTATAACTATAATCTTTTTATCAATCATATTTGCAACTTCTAAAGCTAAATGGAGTTCAGAACCTGAAGAAAAGATAATAGCATCAGGATTTTTTTCATTCTTAACAATATATGCACCTTTTTTAACTCCTTTTTTAATTTCTTCTGGACTCATCTCTATGTGAGGTAGTTTTTGTCTAGTAAGAAGAATTGCATGAGGGTTATTTTTTTCTTGCATGATAAGTTGAGAACAGAAAAATGTTTCTAATGCATCTGCAGGTCTATGAACAAATAGGTTAGGAATTTGTCTTAATGACATTGTTTGTTCAATAGGTTGGTGAGTAGGTCCATCTTCACCAACGAAAATTGAATCGTGAGTAAACTCATATAGAACATGTAATTCTTGAATTGCTGACAGACGTATTGCTGACCTCATGTAGTCACTGAAAACTAAAAACGTTCCACCGAACGGAAAGTGTTTTCCATACAATGCAATCCCATTCATTATTGTTGCCATAGGAAACTCTCTTACACCAAAAGCTAAATTTCTTCCATTTGGATTTTGATAACTATAATCTCCATATGTTTTAACAAAATTTGTTGTACAATTTGAACCATCTAAGTCTGCTGACCCTCCAATTATATTTTCAAATCTCAATGCTAGTTCATCTAAACACATTCCAAATGCTTTCCTTGTAGCAATTAGTTCTCTCCCAAAATTTGGTATCTCCATTTCAGAAATATTATATTTGTGATTAATTTCATTTTTTTGAAACGAATTATCAGTTTCTACTACATTTTTTTTGAGATTTTCAAAATTTCTTTGAAAATGACTTTTTATTTCTTTTGGACAATAAAATTTTTTATCAGNAGGTAAATTCATTTTATTTTTAGACTTTACTATTTCATCTTCTGAAAACGGCGAGCCGTGTGAACTCGGGCTATTTTCTAAACTATAACTTCCATTCGCTATGGTAGTTTTACCAATTATTATACTTGGTAAATCACTTTCCTGAGCATTTTTTATAGCAGATCTGATTTGTTTGTGATTATGGCCATCAATTTCTTGAACATGCCATCCCATTGATTTGTATAAATCAATATAATTAGTTGAATCGACTCTCGAAGTTTCTCCAGCAATTTGTATATCATTCTTATCATAAAACATTATCAACTTTGATAATTTCCAATGACCAGCAAGTGTGCTGGCGCTCAATGCNATTGGTTCTTGAAGATCTCCATCTCCNGCAAGAACATATGTAAATCTCTTTTTGTTAGTATTTGACTTTGAAGATNAAATATTTTCGGCNAATGCTAAACCTACACCCATACCAACTCCTTGGCCTAAAGGACCGGTATTTGCATCAACTCCTGGNGTCTCAATTTCAGGATGACCAGGNGTTTTACTATTAATTTTTCTAAAATCTTTCAAATCNTGAATATCTAAAAAGTCACTTAAAAAAAGCATTGAATAAAGTATCATACAAGCATGTCCAACAGATAAGACAACTCGATCTCTGTTTGACCAATTAGGGTCTGAAGGATTAAAATTTAAAAATTCGGAATATAAAATGTATGTAAAGTCAGCTAAAGACATTGGTCCACCTGGGTGACCAGAGTTTGCATTTGTGACACTATCCATCACAAGCCCTTTAATGATATTTACAGTTACGATGTCTTTTTCAAAAGAGCTTAAGTTTTGAAAAGATTCAGTCATTATACATCTTATTTATTGTTTCAGATGGATTATTTGATTTGAATACTTCAGAACCAGCAACCAAAATATCACCTCCAGCTGATAAAACATCTTTACAATTAGTAAGCTTAATTCCACCGTCAACTTGAATTAAAATATCATCTCTTAAATTTTCATTTTTAAGATAATTATCAATTTCATCAATTTTTTCAAAAGTCGATTCAATAAATTCTTGACCTCCAAATCCAGGCTCAACAGACATTACAACAATATAATCTATAAACTCTAAATATTTTTTAATGATTGAAAAAGGTGTTTTTGGTTTTAATGCTAATCCACACTTCAATCCATTCTTCTTTATTGTATTAATTAATATTTTAGGTGGGAATGTAAAACGTGACTCAGTTGCTTCAATGTGAAAAGATATACCATTTGCTCCAGCTTTTATGAAAGGTATTAACATGTCAAATGGATTACTAACCATCAGATGAACGTCAAAAAAAAGATCAGAGTGTTTTCTTAGTGATTCTACAACAGCAGGGCCAAAGGATAAATTAGGAACAAATTGTTGATCCATAATATCAAGATGAATCCATTGTGCTTCAGAATTATTGCAGTAACTAATTTCTTTTTCAAGATTTGAGAAATTGGCACCTAAAATTGATGGGGCTATGATGGGTTTTTTATCAAATGACATCAGTTAAACTACAAATTATTTTTTTTCAATAGCAAAGGAATTGTTGATAAATATATATGTTTTTTATATTTTAGACCGACTAGTCGGTTTATGAATGAAAAGCACCAAATAAATAAGAAAGAAGAAATTCTTTTCTCCGCAGCCAAAGTTTTAACTACTAAAGGTTATTACAGCAGTACAATGGATGATATTGTTGAGGAGTCAAAAATGAGTAAAGGTGCAGTCTATCACTACTACTCGAGTAAGAAAGATGTTTATTTAGCAGTGATTGACATGTGGGAGCACAAGACACAATTACTTTTGGCTCCTGCAGCAAAAGAAGAATCAAGTTATAAAGGTTTGAAAAAACTCTTTAGACTTTTGGTAAAAGAGTTAAAAATGGATGGAAGCTTCTTTAATTGTCTTCCAACTTTATGGGCCATTGCTAGGCATGATGATGATTTTAAAAATTCTATGCAGAGAGTTTATAATCGTTTTCAAAAATTTGTTGAACTTATAATTATAAAAGGAATTGAAAATAAAGAATTTGTAAAACTTGATCCAAAAATCTCATCTTTATCTTTGATTTTGAATTTTGAAGGAATTTTTTGGTTTTCAATTTTTAAGTCAAAGGATGTTGATGCTGAAAGTTATATAGATCAAGTTTCAAGTTATATATTGAATGCATATATGTTAAAAAAAGGGGATAAATAATGTCTGAAAATAATGGACAATCAAAAAAAGATATTTTAAAAGATTTAAATGCAGTTAAAACTGGTGGAAAATTTCTTACTAGAGTTGTTGGAACAAATGACGTTTTCTGCAAAGAATCATTTTCGGATGAAGAAAGAATGATTTTTGAAGCAATGTCAGATTATGCAACAAATGAATTGCTACCAATGTCTCAAAAAGAATTAAATACTAAAGACGAAAAACTTATTCGAAAATTAGTTGAACAAATGGGTGAGCTTGGCTTTTTAGGTGTTGATGTTCCTGAAAAATATGGTGGATCTGAAATGACAAAAACTGGAATGTGTATATTAGCAGAGGGCATTTCTAAAAGTGGTAGCCCATCATTTTGTACTGTTTGGAATGTTCAAACTTCGATTGGTTCATTGGGAATTATTTGGTATGGAAACGATGAGCAAAAAAAGAGATGGCTTCCTGGAATTAGTTCAGGTAAAAAAATTGCAGCTTTTGGTTTAACTGAACCAGAAGCTGGGTCTGATGCAACCAATTCAAAAACTACTGGGGTATTATCTGATGACGGAAAGCATTATATACTTAATGGACAGAAAATTTTTATATCAAATGGAGGATGGGCAGATATTTTTACAGTTGCTCTAAAAATTGATGGAAAATTTTCATCTATTGTTGTTGAAAAAGGAACACCTGGATTTGAAATTGGAAAAGAAGAAAAGAAAATGGGTATGGAAGGATCATCAACTGTTCCATTATATTTTACAGACTGTAAAGTCCCTGTAGAAAATCTTTTGGGTGAAGTTGGAGAAGGAGCTGGTCCAGCTTTCTGTGCATTAAACATTGGAAGATTTAAGTTAGGAGCATCNGCAATTGGGGGTATGGCNCTTGGTATGGATCATGCTGTTGACTATGCAAAAAACAGAAAAGCCTTTGGACAGAATATNTCNGATTTTTCATCAATNCAAGATAAGTTGGCTACATGTGCTATTTTAACATATACATTAGAAAGTACATGTTACTCAGTTATAGGAGAACAAACTGAAGCAATTAATAAGCTTGATAAAGATGATCCTAAGTTTTACGTAAAACAAGGAGATATAACTGAAAAATACATTGCTGAGAATTCTATTGTAAAAGTGTATGGAAGTGAAGCTGCAGAACAAGTAATAGATAATTGTTTTCAAATTTACGGAGGATACGGTTTTATTGAAGAATATCCAATGGCACAAGCTTACAGAGATAATAGAATAAATAAGATTTGGGAAGGAACCAATGAAATTAATAGGATGCTTTGTGGAAGAGCAATGATTACTAAGTCATTAAGTGGTGAGTTAAGTCTTAAAGACTATCTTGAAAAAGTAGATAGTTATTGCTTGGACGACAAAGATAGTGGTTATAATGGCCATTTAAAAGATGAAGTAGAATGTATTGAAGCTGCAAAAGCAGTTTATGCACTAGCTTTAAATGAATCGTTGAGTAAGTACGGACAAGATATTGGCATTGAACAAGTGGTAATGGAAAATTTAGCTGATATTTTAATTTATTGTTATGTTGGAGATTCAACATTAACAAGAGTATTACAAAACACGGAATATTACAATGATACAAATCAAATTGTACCCGAATTATGTGTTATGGTTTATACTGCAGAGAATGGTGTAAAAGTCATTGAAAATGCCAATAAAATTTTTAATAGAATTTTTGATGGCGATATTCCTGTTGAATTAGTTAATAAGTTGAAAGTTTTAAACAAAAGGCTATCATTGAAAACTGATACTATTGGTTTAAAAAAGATAATAGGTGAAAGAGTAGTTGAGGCTGGAGGGTATCCAGTCAAGAGTTTTTAGGAGGAAAAAAATGAGTAATAAAGCTGTAATTGTTGATGGTGTTAGATCGCCAATTGGCACTAAGGGCAGTCCAATTATTGGTATGCGTCCAGATGAAATTGCCGGTCAAGTTATCAAAGGATTGATTGAAAGAAATAATGGATTAAATATTAACGATATTGAAGATGTTTCATTGGGTTGTGCATTTCCAGAAGGCCCAACTGGTATGTTGGTTGCAAGAGGTGCATCAATTTTAGCTGGAATTCCTGAAACAGCTGCAGCTAATGTCATAAACAGGTACTGTGGTTCAGCAATGACCTCTTTACATTTGATTAGTTCAGCAATTGAAGCTGGTGATATTCATGTTGGAATCGCTGGTGGAGTGGAAGATATGTTTACAATACCACAGGGAGGATTTGCTCCCGATTTTAATGCAAAATTAGCGGAAGAAGAATACTATATTTCAATGGGTGAAGGAGCTGAATTGCTTGCTGAAGAGCTTAGTATTTCAAGAGAAGATCAGGAAGAATTTGCTTTTTCATCACATGAAAAAGCTGTTGCAGCAAGAGAAAAAGGTTATTTTGATAATGAAATAATTCCAATAACACTTGAAGATGGAACTGTTTTTGATAAAGATAGCGGTCCAAGAAATCCTGATAAAGATAAAATAAGATCTTTAAATCCAGCTTTTAAAGCTGATGGAACAGTAACAGCAGCTACAAGTAGCCCTTTTTCAATTGGCATCAGCTATGCTAATTACTAGTGAAGAATATGCTAGAAAACATGGTTTAAAAATTAGAGCTTCAATCGAAGGTCGAGCTGTTGCAGGCGTAAATTGGAAAATGTTTGGTTCAGGACCAGTTCCTGCGACTCAAAAGGCCTTAGAAAAGTCTGGTTTAACTATGAACGATATTGATGCGCTAGAAATTAATGAGGCTTTCGCAGCTCAAGCGTTATATTGTATTAGAAAAGCAGATTGGGATATTAACAAAGTAAATTTAAATGGTGGTGCTGTAGCTTTAGGCCACCCTCTTGGGATTTCAGGAACTAGAATTATTACTACTTTATTAAATGTCTTAGAACAACAAGATAAAAAAATGGGCCTTGCAACAATGTGTGTCGGAACCGGAATGGGAATTACAACAATTATCAAGAGGGGATAAAATGAGTATTGAAATCAAAAAATGTGCTGTTCTCGGAGCAGGTGTAATGGGAGCACAAATAGCTGGTCATATAGCTAATGCTGGTATTCCATCATTATTATTTGACATTAACGAAGATCTTGCTAAAAAGGGAATAGATGGTTTATCTAAATTGAAACCTGCACCTTTATTTTTGAAAAAAAATTCATCATTAATTTCTCCTTGCACATTTGATAATGATCTTGAAAAAATAAATGATTGCGATCTTATTATAGAGGCTGTGGCTGAAAAGATTGAAATAAAACATACTGTCTATAAAAATTTACTACCACATTTAAAAAAAGATGCTATCCTAGCTTCAAATACGTCAGGAATTCCATTAGCAAATTTAGTTGAAGTTTTACCTGATGATGTTCAGTCAAGATTTCTAATTTCTCACTTTTTTAATCCTCCAAGATATTTAAGACTTTTAGAATTAGTGAAAGGTCCTAAGACGACTGATGAAGTGTATGATACTGTAACAGAATTTGGAGAAACCACATTAGGGAAGGGTATTGTTCATGCTAAAGATACTCCTGGATTCATTGGCAATAGATTAATTAATGCTTCTGCGCCATTAACTTTTCAAAAAGCTTTAGACTATGGGTTAACTGTTGAGGATGTTGATTCTTTATCAGGAACGCTTATTGGAAATGCAAAAAGTGCTTATTTTAGAACACAAGATGTTGTTGGTCTTGATACTGCTTTAAATGTATTAAATAATATGTATGAAAGAGTTACAACGGAAAGTGATAAAGAAAGAGAAAAATTTAAAGCACCTGAGCTTTTGGTCAAATTAGTTGAAGACGGAAGATTGGGGCAAAAGTCTGGAAAAGGTTGGTATAAAAAAGAAGGTAAAGATATTCTTTCACTTGATTTTGATACAATGGAATATTCACCAACCAAAAAAAGGAAATTTGATACTATTAGAGTTGGTAAACCAATTAAAGATTTGAAAAAAAGATTAGCTGCAATCACATATTTAGATGACGTAGGAGCAAAGTTTCTTTGGGATGTAAATGCTCCAATGTTTACCTATTCTGCTGAGCTTGTACCAGAAATAGCAGACAGTATAATTGAAATTGATAATGCCATGAAATGGGGTTTTGCTAGAGATATTGGAATTTTTGATGCTTGGGATGCAATAGGTGTAGAAAAATCAGTTAATAAAATGAAAGAAGAAAATAGAAAAGTCCCTTCATGGGTTGAAGAAATGCTTGCATCCGGAAGAAAATCTTTCTATGAAATTATTGATGGAAAACTAACTTATTATTGTCCAGTCAAAAAGAAGATTCTCGTCAAAAAAACCAGTGAAAAATCAATAAATCTAAATTTATTTAAAAACTCAAAAACAATGATAAAAAGAGATTGGAGTGCAAGCATCCATGACATTGGTGATGGAGTATTAAATGTTGAATTTCATTCTATTTTTGTTCCTGCATTCAATCCCATTGATCAATCTATTGTTAGCATTGTTAAGCATGCTTTAGATTTATTAGATACTGGAAAGTACAAAGGATTAGTTGTTGGTCATCAAGGTAAAAATTGGTCTGCTGGAGCAAATGTAAATGATTTCAAAATGGCTATTGACAGTGGAAATTTAAACATAATGGATGTTGGTGTTAAAGAAATGCAAGATATTACTCAAAGAATAAGACATTCAAAATACCCAGTAGTAACGTGTCCTTTCAATTTAGCACTTGGTGGAGGTTTTGAATTTTATGCATGCTCAACTCACACAATCGCGGCAGGTGAACTCTATGCTGGACTAGTTGAGGCTATCCAAGGATTAATTCCTGGGGCTGGTGGTCATTTAAGAGTATTATTAAATCTCATAGAAAATAATGATGCAAGCAATGTCAATATGAATATTGCAAGACAAGCAATTGAGCTTGTTAATCCACTTACAGTCTCAAGAAGTGCAGGTGATGCTCTTAAAAAAGGATGGATTAGAAAAAGCGATACTATTAGTATGAACTCCGAACATTTATTATCTCTTGGTAAAAAGAAAGTTTTAGAATTATCTGAAAATGGTTATGAACCTCCAAAGTATAGAGATGATTTAACGTTACCTGGTACAGCACTAAGAACAATGGCATCTGTTGTCACAAAAGGAATGAAGGTGGCTGGAAAAATTTCGGATCACGATGAATTAGTTGCCTCAAAATCTGCCTATGTTCTAAGCGGAGGTGAAAAAGGTGGTTTAATGTCTAAAGTTGATGAACAACATGTTTTAGATATTGAAAGAGAAGCATTTATGTCATTAGCAGGTGAAAAGAAAACTCAGCAAAGGATTAAACATTTCTTGAAGACGGGTAAACCTCTTAGAAATTAATTCTTGACAACTAAAATATAGTTTTTAATTACATTTTAAGAATCGTAAATTCTTGGTCATAATCATTAAATTTAATTTTTTTGGAGGGATTCTGCATGTCAAAATGGTCAAAAAAAACTTTTATAGAAGATGTCAATAAGTCTTGTGAAAATGACATTGCTCTTCATTGTATTGAGCTCATAGATTTTTCTGAAAAAATTTCAGACGAGGTTAGTTGGGGTAATGGGGAAGGTTATGGAACAATGACTTTTCGATGTGATTCTGACTATGGATTACTTCCACTATTTCGCCTTTCTTCAAACGGTAAATTAAATTTGCAATTAAATTTTTTGAGGTCTAAAAATTTACATAAACAGGTTCTTGATGATATGGTCATCAAGCTCGAATCCAATTTTCTAAGGGAATATGATGAGGACTCATATCCATCAGATACATATGAGCCAATTGAGGATTTATTTTGTACGCACAATCAACTCGAGTCTTTTATGAAAACTATTGAGGGTTGCACTTACAGATTAAAACAATAATGAATATTTCTGTTAAATCTAAAAAAATAAATGATTTCACTTATGAGCTTTCAATAAGTGCAAAATGGGAAGATATTAAGTCAGATTTTCTTTTAGCAAAAAAGAAGGTCGCCTCAGATATCAAGATACCTGGATTTCGAAAAGGTAAAGTACCTGAAAATATTTTAATGTCTCAATATNTACCATCAATTGAAATGGCTTTTGTTCAAAATTCTTGTGAGAAGTATTATATGCACGCGCTACAAAAAGAAGACTTTATTCCAATCAATCAAGCACAGTTAAAAGATATTGATTTTTCNTACGAAAAAGATCTTAGTTTTAAAGCTGAATTTGAGATTGAACCAAAATTTAACCTTCCAAAGTTTAAAAAAAATATGGTAACAGTAGAAAAATTAAATTTTGTAACCAATGATGAAGAAGTAGAAAAAACAATAAATAATATCTTAGCATCACAAGCAAAGGCCGAGCAGATAGAATCAAATATACAAAATGAAGACTTTCTAATTGTTGATGTACAAGAGCTAGATGATTCTGGATTACCAATTATTGGAAACAAGGAAAAAAAATATATAGCTGTTGGTCAAGATCCTTTTGTTGAAGATAAAGCAAAATCCTTAATTGGAAAAAATAAAGGTGATAAAGTTAAAGTCGTTATTGATATGGGTAGTGGAGAAAAAAATTATGAATTTTCTATTGATACAATTCAAAGAAGAGTATTACCTGAATTAAACGAGGAATTTATAAAAACAATAGATCCCAATTGTGAAAGTGTTGAAGATTGGAAAAAAAATGTAAAAGAAAGTATCATTAAAGAATATGAAAAAAAATCAGAAGAGATGTTTAATTCAGCTTTAATTGACCAATTTGTTAAGTTAGCCAGTCCTATTGTTCCTAATTCCATGCTCGAAAATTATTTATCAAATATAATTGCCGAGGTTAAAAAAAATCAAAATAATCCAGATTTAGATGAAGCCAAAGTTCGCGAAGAATATCAACTATTTGCCGAAAATAATCTCAAATGGTTTTTATTAAGAAAAAATATGATTAACACAATGGATTTTAAAGTAGAAAAAAGTGATGTTGATCATTTTATTTCTGAGGCTATTAAAAATAATGATAACCAGAAAGCCGAGATTGAAAGATTTTATAAAAAAGAAGCAAATAGAAATAAGCTTTCTGATGATTTAGTTGATCAAAAAATAATAGAATTTTTAAAAGAAAATTCAAAAATTAAAAACAAAGAGCAAAAAACCTCTGAACTGGAAGCAAACCAAAATAAATAACCTATGAGCAATTTTTTTGGTATTATTGGAGTAGTAACCCTATTATTTATCGCTTTTTTACTTTCAGAAAACAGAAAAAAAATTAATCTTAAAACAATTGGATTTGGTCTTTCATTTCAATTTCTTTTTGCTCTATTTATATTGAAAACACCTTTTGGCGCACCTGTTTTTTCATTTCTTGACAGTGCTATAAATACTTTAATTAATTTTTCAACCTATGGATCTGACTTTCTTTTCAGATCCTATGTTGAAGGAGTTGGTTTTCATCCAAGTTTAACNAATTTTGCTTTTTCTACTTTACCTACAATAATATTTTTTTCAAGCTTAGTCGCAGTNTTATATCATTATGGAATTCTTCAAACTGTTATTCGCTTCATTGCTAGACAAATGCAATTAACTTTAGGTACGAGTGGTTCAGAAACTTTAAGTGTCGCTGGAAATATTTTTTTAGGACAAACTGAGTCTCCATTAATGGTAAAACCTTTTGTAAAAAATATGACAAAATCAGAGTTAATGGCAGTTATGACTGGAGGTTTTGCAACTGTATCAGGGGGTGTATTAGCAATTTATGTATCTTGGTTATCTAATATTCCAGGTATAGCGGGACATTTACTTGCAGCTTCAGTGATGTCTGCTCCGGCTGCTTTAGTCGTAGCTAAAATTATCTATCCAGAAAATGAAAAATCTGAAACATCCGGTAATATAAATGTAACAATCGAACAAACTAATATTAATGCCATGGAAGCTTTGAGCAATGGAGCTACTGATGGATTAAAGCTTGCTGCAAATATTGCAGCAATGTTAATTGCATTTATATCATTTGTTGCGATGATAAATTATTTTCTAGCATTTGCAGGAACATCAATGGAAGAAATATTTGGTTTTATATTTAGACCTCTTGCTTGGACAATGGGAATACCGTGGAATGAAGCCCAACTAATAGGAATGCTAATGGGAAAAAAAATTGTATTAACTGAGCTAATAGCATACGGAGATTTACAAAATTTAATTGATAATAATTTAATTTCTGATCGAAGTGCTATTATAGCCACATATGCTCTTTGTGGATTTTCAAATTTTGCATCAATTGGTATTCAGCTTGGTGGAATTGGGGCAATGGCTCCTGAACGAAAAAAAGATTTGGCTAAGCTTGTTACTAAAGCAATGTTTGGAGGCGCACTAGCTTCCTGGTTAACCGCAACAATTGCTGGCATTTTAATATAAAAAAAAAGAGATAATTTTTTTTAATTTTTTAGTTGGCAATTGACACAAATCGTCATAAGTTTTCAGGCTTTGCGTATACTAGACGAAAAGCATTTTAGTTATTTGAAAATTTACTATGTAGAACCTTTGTCTTTTAATCCTGCAGTTAGAGACAACTTGGTGCAATAGCACCAAACAAACTTAAAATATACAATTGAGAGTTTGATCCTGGCTCAGGACGAACGCTGGCGGCGTGCTTGATACATGCAAGTCAAGGAGAACATTATCTTCGGAT
>JGI24820J26691_1000095_pt1 | contig 21913 bp, 20 predicted proteins | sample METZYME_5_50m_FD_26691 | JGI IMG/M metagenome (IMG submission 26691) | reverse complement strand
CTCTTATTTCCAGAGCCAGGGTGAACAACGAGACCTGGAGGCTTGTTAATTATCATTAATTCTTTGTCTTCGAAGATTATCTCAAGGCTTATATCCTCGGGCTGATCATCAATATGAGGCTCTTCCCAAAAACTAACAGAAATCATGTCAGATTCCTGTACGGGATACTTTGCTTTTACATGTTTTCCGTTTAAGAGTAAATTTCCCTCTTTAATCCATGTTTGGATATGTGCTCTTGAAAAATCGGAGAACTGCTCAGCGGCAATTTTATCTACTCTACTTCCTTCATCGGAATTAAGAACGATGTATTTAAGAGATATTTTCTTTTTATTTTCCATTTAAATAATATTGAACGTATCAAAGCTTTTTCTGTCCAAGAACTGATCTGATATGTAAAATTCGTAACTTAGATGACAATCCTCCACAATTATCCTAATTCTTACAAGAAGACATTACCCTATCTTGGTACATTACTTCTTGTGCTCATATTATCCTCCTGTTCCTCAAATGAGGAAATGCCAGATGAGAGACTTGTTGAAAAAGAGCTTTATGATCAAGCTCAGTCTCGTTTGAAAAATGGAAGTTTTTCAACTGCCATCATGAGCTTAGAAGCTCTTGAGGCGAGGTTTCCATTTGGTAGATATGCAGAGCAAGCTCAAGCAGAACTTATTTATGCGTACTATATGAACTCACAATTTGAGGCTGCTCAGTCAGCTGCAGAGAGATTTATCAATCTTCACCCAAGACACTCTCATACCGGATATGCTTTTTATATGAAAGGATTAGCTTCTTTCACCGATGACTCGGGTATTTTTTCAAGATATTTCCAATCAGATCTTGCTAAAAGAGAAGTGGTTATGGCGCAAACTTCTTTTGATGAACTGTCAGATTTCATTTCTAGATATCCAAATAGTAAGTATGTGCCTCACGCAAAGCAAAGAATGATATATCTAAAAAACTTACTAGCTGAACACGAGATTTATGTCGCCGATTTTTANATGAAAAGAGGTGCATATCTCGCAGCAATTGGCAGGGCCAAATATGTTATAGAACATCTTCCCAATACNCCCCAGACACCTTATGCTCTATCGATACTAGTTGAAGCCTATGAAATCCTTGATTACAAAGAGCTCAGGCANACTAGTTTAAATATTTTAGAGGCTAATTACCCTGATTTTAACTANCAAGACAATGAATCAGTCAAAGATAGATCATGGGCAAATATTCTAACACTAGGTCTCATGGGAAAAGATGATGTCAAAAGACCNCTGCCAGAAACACCTTAAATATGTGGCAAATCCTTATCTTAATTTCAATAATTTTATTGATTTACTTNACCAACAAATTTTCAAGAAATAGCACAAAGAGCCTTCCAAAAAACAGGTGGGAAATGGTTAAGTGTTCTGTTTGTGATCTAAACGTTNCATACATTGAATCAATCGAGAAAGAAGGGAGCAGGTTTTGTTCAGAGCAATGTAGCTCTAAAACCGGTATCTAACTTTAACAGTAAATGCATCTGCTTGAGGTTCGTTCCAAGGCCTTTTATATATTTCACCTAAATTATCTTCAAGATCATTTTGTATGATCCTGCCACCTCTAGAATAAACCACATAAAGGTAAGCTAAGGGTAGGATTTCGTATCGATACCTGACTTGGAAAGCTAAATCACTGAGTGTGAATGGTTCCAAATCTATATTGATAGGATTAAGATTTCCTGAAAAATCTCCAAGATAAGCACTAGGTTTTCTTGCTGTGAAAGCCACCATTTGAGCCTTAACTCTAAGCTCGTGTCTGTCACCACCAAACCAATTCAAGTCAGCAACGGTCATTCTTTGCTTCTTAGAATAAATGCCCAGTAAATCATCTTGCAGCCAATTGAGCCAATTGCTCTCTTTTGTATGTCCATGGTACAAAGAAAAATTTAAATTACTTCTTGGCGAAAAACTAATTTTCGCACCATACGAAGTTGCGAAACCCATTGCAGACCTCCATTGGCTTCCTTTTTCCCTTTTCATTTCCAAAAAATAATTAAAAAACTGCTTTGAAGGACCACTAAATTGAAAGTTAAAGCCGTAATTTTCTGGCTTTTTAACAAAAGGAGCATCTTTGTTTTTGCGTGTTATCCAGAAGTCTTTGCTAGGCGTTCTATAGAAATTAACTATTTCAATGAAAGAGGAATTTTTGAAATTTCCTTTGTAACTCAGATAAGTAAAATCGGCAGCCTTGTCAAAATCACCATTTGCCTCGTACCCAACTCCCAGTTCAAATATATTGGAATTAAAGACAGATGAGTCACTGAAATCTGTATACTTCAATCCATTTTGGGCTCCGACGAAAAGCCAATTGTTTTCCATTTGGTAACCCATATCAGTGATATCAAGGTTTTCATCAAAATAAAATATCCCGATATCATGATACCTATTCTTATTAGGTGAAGCGGTCAATCTGAACCTAAATGCATTGCCAGCATCTAAATCTCTGTTTAACTGATTGACCTGTGAGTTTATAAGTATGGTATCAAACCTCAGTTTATCTGATGGTCTATAAATTAGATCCATTGCATGAACCGTTGCATCTCTGTCTAAAACTGGTCTATCGGTAAAAGTTCCAAGATATCCTATCGAAAATTTTTCTTCAGCTTTCCTTAGCCTTAGTGAGTAAAAATCTCTGCCTTGGCTAAAGTCTTCATCAGACTCGGAGGCACTTAGGAATCCCAAATCATAAGATTCATTTTGTTGTGTGTATCTAATGGCATAATCTATGTCACTTATTCCAACTTTTGAAGATTCACACCTTGATTGTAATGCTTCAGTATAAGACGAGCAGTCATAGTCAGGAGCGGCTCCGATTCTTCTTGTGTTAATTACATAAAAGAATTCATAACCTTTTACGTCAAATAATGAATGATTTTCTGAAAAAAAAGGTCTTTTATCGGAATAAAAAGTTTCGCTAGAGTTAAAGTTAACGACCAATTCATCGCTCTCAACTTGTCCAAAATCAGGATTTAATGCGATATTGAGTTGTTTTCCCGCGTCAATTTTCCAAAAAATTTCTGCGCCAAGTTTAGTATCCTCTTCTCCTACTACTCTGTCATCTGTGACGTTCAAATATGGAAAGAAATCAATTTTTGAAACGTCATAATTATTGAACTCAATTTCATCGAAAAGTGAAAGAAACTTCTCAGTCCGAGGATTTCCTTTGGTAGTTGTATAGACTATGAAGTCTCCTCTGAGCCATCGATAAAAAGAATATTTAATTTTTCTTTTTGTGCCTTTTTGAGCTTTCATCGGAGCAATTGTCCAAGGTATGAACATTTCCGCATACCAAGCATCTCCTTCTATGTGTGCACCATGTTTCCAATCTGCATCCCAATCGTAATCCATCTCATTTTCATTACGGACAACGTTATCATTTATAGAGCCTCCGGCAGATATAGTAAATCCATAAGACAAAAGTCCGTCGCCATCAAAATCAAGTGATACGCCAACCATATCAGCATTGGCCATTTCTTCATCTCTCTGATGTTTTTGTTTCCTAATAGTTTCGTTTTTTTGAATGTTTATGAAACCAAAATAAATGCCTTTTTCATCCTCTAAAATTAAAACTTTTTGAGAATGAGAAGGCTCAGCCAAAGTAAATGGCATGGTTTCATAGTATTTTGTTATTTGTCTTGCACTTGCCCACTCTTCTTCATCTAATTTTCCATCAATATTTATCTCAATGGCTGAAGCAGGGAAGGATATAGTCCCAAATACTAAGATTAAGTTAAGAAGAAGCTTCCTTTGCAAGATATTTCCCTGGTAGATCAGGCATTCTAAATGGTAGATCTTTTAAAATCTATATCTGAGTTTCAAAGTGAAGTTTTCTTTTTCAGGGCTATTCCATGGTCGTCTATATAAATTAAAAACATTATCCTCATCGTCTTGCATAGATACTCTGCCACCTTTGGAATATACAAGGTACAAATAAGAAAGTGGCATAATTTCATATCTATATCTTATTTGAAACGCTAACTCACTTATTGTAATAGGAGGAATGTCTATGTTTGCTGGATTCAATTTTCCTTTTTTATCCCCTAAATAAGACACAGGATCTCTTCCAGTAAAAGCAACCATTTGGGCCTTTATTCTTAGTTCATGATCGTCTTTATAAAACCATTCCATTTCTACAATACTTGTTCTTTGCTTGCGTTTGAAAGAGGCAAGCAAATTTTCATCAAACCAATTTAACCAATCATTTTCATTTTCATATTGGTACATAAAGCTAAAAGAAAGATTATCATTGGGCATTAACTTTAAAAAACCTCGAGACTTAGTTCCCCACCCTATTTCAGGAGAGTGTTCGCTACCTCTTCCTCTTTCGTATCTCAAGCTGTAAAAATAAAAAGGCGTCCTAGGTCCTGTGAAATCAATATAACCGCCTACTCCCTTAGGCATATTTATGTAGGGAGCAAGTTCGGAACCTCTCGTGATTCTTGTATTTTTTCCTGAACTTCTATAGAAAATCTCGGTTTTTAATTCAGATAGATTTGTGAAGTTATTTTCAAGTTTTAATGCAAAATTTGAAGATTCTCTTCGTGAATCGCTATTAAATTTTGATCCATATCCGATCTCATATAAGCGTGATCTAAGAGTTGATCCAGAGTCAAAGTCAGTTCGTTTGAATTGAGTTCTTCCATTGAACATGAATCTATCATTCAGAATCAAATATCCCATATCATTCAAATCCAGCCTATCGTCAAAGAAATTAATTCCCATTCCAGAATGAAAATTCTTATCAGGATCAAATCCATAACCAAGTGTTAAGCCGAAACCTTCCTCACCTTTTGTATCAGAATGCAGCAAATTACCCGTTAATCTATGGTAACTTGAAGGCTTATAATCAAAGTCAAGTGAATTAACCATTGCCGAATCGTCAAATACCGGTTTATCAACATAGTACTTAAATAACCATATTTGAGATTTTTGAAAACAGTGTTCAATCTAAGTGCGTAAAAGTCTCTTCCTTTTGAAAATTTTTCATCTCTTTCAGAGGCCATTAGAAATCCAAAGTCCACCTCATCTTTTTGAGTATATTTGAGAGCAAAATCTATTTCACTTGTCTCTGCTTTACTGAGATTGCATTTATCCTTAAGAATCTCATCATATTGACTGCAATCATAGTCAGGTCTTCCACCAATTCTTCGGGTATTTATTACCCTGTGCATGTAGTCACTTACATCAAACATATTATTGTTCTCTGCAAAAAATGGTCTTTTGTCTGAATAAAAAGTTTCAAATGCAGAAAAATTTACAACCACCTGATCACTTTCTACCTGACCAAAATCTGGATTCAATGTTAAGTTTACTTGCTTACTTGAATCAATCTTCCAAAAAATTTCAGCGCCGGCCTTAGTCAAAAAGTCTGACTCCGCCATATCTTCATTAATCGTCGTGTAAGGGAAAAAGTCTAGTTTCGACCCAGAGTAATTTTTAAATTCATACTCGTTAAAAACCGATAAATAAAGATTTTCATAAGGGCTGCCCTTGATTGTTGCAAACCCTCTTCCGACTCCCATAAGCATTCTGTAGAAAGCCATCTTTATTTTTCTTACCTCTCCTGCCTGCGACTTCATAGATGCAACAGTCCAAGGTATGAAAGACTCCGAATACCATACATCTTTTCCTACGGTAGCTGCTGATTTCCAATCTGCATCCCAATCCCAATTTCTTTCCTTTTCGTCCCTAACAGTGCCATCACCTATCGATCCGCTAGAAGAAACGAAGAAATTGTATCCTTCAACTCCGTCACCATTGAAATCTATAACAATTCCATTCTTATCTGATACCGATCTTTCCTGATCACGTAGGTGATTCATGACTCGCATGGTTTCATTTGGTTGAAAGTTTTTGAAGCCAAAATAAATTCCATCTTTAGTTTCGAGAATTAGAACTTGTGTTTTAAATTCTGTTATCTGCCTCAAGGAATAAGGGAAAACTTCATAGAAAGTTTCTATTATTCTTGCATTTTCCCAATCTGGCTCATCTAAAACACCGTCAATTTTTATTTCAGAAAAGGCTCTTGATGAAAACAAAATCATCAGGATTATTCCCGAAAAAAAAGCTTTGGGCATTTACTTAGTTACAGTGATTTTTATTTTTTCAGAAATTACCGGAGTTGAATGAGGTCTATGTGCCATATCGCCTAAGAGAAGCTGTAATGAATGCTCGCCAGCAGGGAGGTTGATAAAAGCTTCTGTTTGTCCGCCGCCAAAGTGAATATGTTTATCTGACGAAGGAATGGGTTTTGAAAGGTCGATTTCATCAACATTGATTAAAAGATGATGATGTCCAGTGTTTGGCATATTTATACCCGCCGGTGCAACTCCTTTTCCTGAAAGGCCAAATTGGACGAATACAGGTGAAGTAGTCATATCACCATCCTTCAAATTAATAAAATAGACTTTTTGCGAGGAAGATAAGATCAAAGATATCGATAAATTGAGAATAATAATAAAAAATTTCATATTAGTTTTGATATTTTCCACTTCCATAAAGTAGAGGTTTTTGATTAGGATTGTTGTTTACGTCTAATACCGTTCCTATAAAGATGGTGTGAGTACTCTGATCCATAGTCTCAGTACATTCGCAAAACAAATTAGACATTGATTTTTCGTTGTAGATGAAGCTTTCTTTAATCTTCCATGAATTGTTTGAAAATCTTGATTCTCCTTCCTCGCTGTTACTACATACTTCAGCCAAATCCTGTTGACTCTGAGAGAGGACATTTATGCAAAAAAAGCTATTCTTGTTCATTAAGGAGTGGATTGAGGCCTCTTTATTCACAGAAACAAGCATTGTAGGCGGATCGATTGAGATAGATACCGCAGACGTAGCGGTCATCGCATGCTTTGCATCATTCATCTTGGCAGAAATGACACATACGGTTGAAGTAATACCTCTCATGGAGGTTAAAAAGCTTTTTTTTAACTCTAGATTGTCCATTTAGAAGAAATTTACAGGTCTTATATAGTTACCTGTGATTACACAGGGCATAATATTGTCCATATGGCTAAAAGACAAGCATCAACAAATATTATTGCTGGTGATTTAAAAGGTACTAAAATATATTTTAAACCCAACAAAGCTCTGAGACCCACGGAAAGCAAGACAAAAGAAACTTTATTTAACTGGCTTTTAAATGATTTAGACCAAAAGACTTGTCTTGATATGTTTTCAGGGACAGGAGCTCTAGGCCTTGAAGCGATTTCAAGGGGAGCAAAAAAAGTTGTCTTCATAGAGAGACAAAAACGCTTATGTCAAAACCTTGAAGAGGTTTTAAAAAAACTAAAGATTGAAGATAAGTGCCGAATTATAAATACCAATGCCACCTCGTTTGATTTTAGGATTTTAAAAGAAAAGTTTGATCTTATTTTTTTAGATCCTCCTTTTAGAGAAAATTTATCGCAAAGATCATTTGATATGATCCATGAATATGATTTGTTAGTCGAGAAAGGCTTTGTGTATTTGGAGTGCGAAAAAGATCTTGATATACAAAAACTNGAAACACCATTGGCGAAAATTAAGGCTTCNGAAGGCGGAGAGACAAAATATTATTTATTNGAAGGCTAAATTATCGTTCTTAAATCTTATTTATTTTAAAAATTCTAAGCAGAATTAAAGNTCTATTTTCTTTTCATTGACTCAAAAAACTCAGCATTCGTCTTGTAGTCTTTTAATTTATCAAGCATCCATTCCATAGCTGCGGTGTCATCCATTTCATTAAGCAATTTTCTAAGTACAGTTATGTTTCTTAACTCGAGATCTGAAGTTAAGAGATCTTCTCTTCTGGTACCTGTTTTCCTTACATTGATAGCAGGAAATACTCTTTTTTCAGCAATTTTTCGGTCTAAATTAATTTCTGAGTTACCAGTTCCTTTGAACTCCTCAAATATAACCTCGTCCATACGGGAGCCAGTATCAATCAGAGCAGTAGCAATAATGGACAAACTCCCACCTCCTTCAATATTTCTAGCTGCACCAAAGAATCTTTTTGGTTTTTGTAATGCATTTGCATCAACACCACCGGTAAGAATTTTACCTGATGCTGCTTGCGTTGAATTATAAGCCCTAGCTAGCCTTGTTATTGAATCGAGTAATATAACTACATCATGTTTATGTTCAACCAGTCTGCGTGCCTTATTGATTGCCATTTCGGCTACTTGTACATGCCTATTAGGAGCCTCATCAAAGGTGCTTGCGATAACCTCACCTTTAACAGATCGTTTCATCTCTGTAACTTCTTCAGGTCTTTCATCAACCAACAGAACCATGATTTTACATTCAGGATTATTCCTTTCTATGGAATGAGCGATGCTTTGCAGTAAAAGAGTTTTTCCAGCTTTAGGAGGAGACACTATAAGCGATCTCTGTCCTTTTCCAGTTGGGGCTGTAAGATCAATAACCCTGGAGGAAAGATCTTCTGTACTGCCAGTACCTAGTTCAAAAAGCATTCTCTCATCGGGAAATAAAGGAGTTAGATTCTCAAAAGATGGCTTATTTTTTGTCTTATCTGGTTCCTCGAAGTTTATTTGCTCAATCTTTAAGATAGCAAAGTATCTTTCTCCATCTTTAGGAGAGCGTATTTTTCCTTTGATTGTGTCACCTGTTCTCAATCCGAATCTTCTTATCTGGCTGGGAGAAACGTAAATATCGTCGGGACCAGCTAAATAGGAAGAATCAGGGGACCTTAAGAAACCAAAGCCATCTTGAAGTATTTCCAATACGCCTTCTCCTTCTATATCTTCTCCGCTTTTGGCTTTGCTTTTTAAGATTCCAAATACTATGTCTTGTCTTTTTGCGCGTGAAGCGTTTTCAATACCGCATTCCTCTCCCAGTTCAATAAGTTGTTCAACTGGCATTTTTTTTAATTCTGTTAACTGCATAAGTATAAAATGATGCTTGAAATATGGGGTTCACCAAAGAAGCTTTGGTAAGTTCATACTAACCTTGTTAGGTTAGAGAGTCTAGTAATTTCTAAAGATTAGATTCAATGAATTCTGTAAGTTGTGTTTTGCTTAATGCTCCAACCTGCTGTGCAACTAACTCGCCATCCTTAAATATTGCTAGTGTAGGAATACTCATCACATTTTGCTGAGCAGCAGAAGTTTGATTCGCATCTACGTCTAGTTTTCCAACTTTGATTTTGTCAGAAAACTCTATCGCTATCTCTTCTACGATCGGCCCAACCATCTTGCACGGACCACACCATGTCGCCCAATAATCTACTAAAACTGGCTTATCAGATGCGTTCACCTCTGAATCAAAATTATCATCTGTTAATGTGACAACATTCATATTGCCTCCTTGGAATTGAAATAGAAAACTTGATGGATCATTTTTAAACCATTATTGAGGTAATTTCTAAAATTTTCAACTTACATTGAAATTATTTTTTTGTAGTGACCGCACCTTTTGATGCTGAGGCAACCAGAGATCTATACTTGTCTAAAACTCCACCTTCCTCCTCTTTTACAGGGCTTACCCAAGATTTTTTTCTTTTTAAAATTTCTTCTTCTGTCAGATTTAAATTAATTTGATTAGTCTCAGCATTTATTGAGATCAGATCTCCATCTCTTACAAGGGCTATAGGGCCCCCATCAAATGCTTCAGGGGTTATATGGCCCACAACAAAACCATGTGTTCCACCAGAAAATCTTCCATCAGTTAAAAAAGCAACTTTGTCACCCAAGCCTTTTCCCATGATGGCAGAGGTTGGACTTAACATTTCTCTCATTCCCGGCGCACCCCTTGGACCTTCGTATCTTATAACTAAGACGTCTCCTTCTTGAATATCGCTTGCGAGGATGCCCTGCATTGCAGACTCCTCCGAATTATAAACTTTTGCCTTACCTTCAAATTTAAGTCCCTCTTTACCAGATATTTTTGCAACCGCACCTTGAGGAGCTAAATTTCCATAAAGAATTCTTAGATGACTATCTGCTTTGATAGGCTGATCGACTTTGTTAACAATTTGCTGACCTTTTGGATAGTGATCGTATCCACTTAAATTTTCTTCAAGAGTTTTGCCGGTTACGGTCATTTGAGAACCATCAATTAAATCCTTTTCAAGCATTTGCTTCATCAGAGGAACTATGCCGCCAATGTCGATGAGTTCTGACATTAAATAATTTCCACTAGGCCTAAGATCGGCCAATACGGGTGTCCTTTTACCAATTCTCTCAAAATCATCTAGAGATAAGTCTACCTTTGCTTCGTGAGCAATAGCCAATAAATGCAAAACTGCATTAGTTGAGCCTCCTAATGCAATTACAACTGCAATGGCATTTTCAAAAGCACCTTTTGTCATTATATCTCTTGGCTTTATATCATTAGTTATGAGATGCATCATTGCCTCTCCCGCGCTGAATGAATCATTAATCTTGCTTTGTGATTCTGCCTCTTGAGCAGAGCTGTTGGGTAAACTCATTCCAAGTGCCTCGATAGCTGAAGCCATTGTATTTGCCGTATACATGCCTCCACATGAGCCAGGGCCTGGAATGGCAGAGGATTCAATCTCTGTGAGTTCTATATCCGATATGAGTCCCTCTGAATGTTTTCCAACAGCTTCAAAAACTGACACTACATCAGTTCTATTTGAACCAGGTTTTATGCTTCCTCCATAAACAAAAATTGAAGGTCTATTCAGTCTGGCCATAGCCATTACGCATGCTGGCATATTTTTATCACATCCGCCAATTGTCACTAAACCATCAAAGCCTTGACCGCCGACGACCGTTTCTATTGAATCTGCAATTACTTCTCTTGATACAAGTGAATATCTCATTCCTTTTGTACCCATAGATATGCCATCAGAAACTGTGATTGTGTTAAAGATTACAGCCTTTGAATCTACTGAGTCAGCTCCTTCAGCAGCAGACTCAGCCAATTTATTTATATGCATATTGCAAGGCGTAACCATGCTCCAAGTGGATGCAATCCCTACTTGTGGCTTGTCAAAATCCTCTGTCTCAAAACCAACCGCCCGTAGCATAGCCCTAGATGGTGCTTGTTCCACACCATCAACTATCTGAGAAGAGTATTTCCTTTTNTTTTTCGACATTGACGAATTATAAATTAGAAATGCATTATCTAATAAANTAAGAAAGAGAAGCTTCTAACAATTCCCTTGTATAGGGGTGCTCAGGAGNCTCAAATAAAGCTTCCGATATCCCAGATTCAACTATTTCTCCNTCTTTCATTACATAGACATAATCTGATAAAAATCTAATCACTTTTAAATCATGACTGATGCACAAATATGCTAATCCCAGTCTAGACTGTAAATCTTTTAATAGATTTAAAATCTGCATTTGGATAGATACGTCCAAAGCAGAAGTAGGCTCGTCCAGTAAAATTAGCTTAGGTTCTAAAATAATTGCTCTGGCAATAGCCACCCTTTGTCTTTGACCACCGGATAGCTCGTGTGGAAATCTAGAAAAATAAGAAGAATCTAATTCTACATCGTTTAAAGCATTTGTAATTTTTTCAAATCTTTTATGCTTATTTAAATTTGGTTCGTGAACCTTCAACCCTTCTCCAATAATTTCACCGATAGTCATTCTTGGTGATAAAGAACCAAAAGGATCCTGAAAAACTATTTGAAAATCTTTTTTAAATTTCCGATTTTCATTTGAATTAAGTTTTAAAATTTCTTTTTCATCGAATATGACTGANCCATTAGAATTTTCAATTCCGAGTAGTGCTCTAGCTAATGAAGACTTGCCTGAACCAGACTCTCCTACCAGGCCAGTTGTTGTNCCCTTATAAATTTTGATGTTAGCTTTTTTAACTGCATTCAAAAATTCACTGGTTCGACCAAAAATATTTTTTTTAACTGAATAATTTATATCCACATCCCTCCCATCTAAGAGTATTTCCTTTTCTAAATTAAAGGATTCTTTTCTTGGAGGTATAGAGTTAAGCAATTTAATAGTATAAGGATGNTGGGGATCGGAGAATAANTCGTCTACTTCACCTGACTCCACTATTTGTCCCTCTTTCATAACGCAAACTTCATCTGAGAACCTTTTAACGATATTCAAATCATGCGTGATAAACAATATAGACATACCAAATTCTTTTTGTAGATCAGACAATAACTCCAACAAAGCCTTTTCAACAGTTACGTCAAGTGCGGTTGTAGGTTCATCTGCAATAAGAAGGTCAGGCTCATTAGCTAGGGCCATTGCAATCATTATCCTTTGCCTTTGTCCTCCAGAAAGTTGGTGAGGGTATGAATCTACTTTTTTTTCTGGTTCAGGAATTTTGACTTTCATTAGCAAACTTAATGTCTTAGCCCTTGCTTCAGATTTCGTAAGGTTTTTATGGATGATTAAAGACTCATCTATTTGATCTCCGACCTTGTGGTAGGGATTCAAAGATGTCATCGGCTCCTGAAATATCATTGAAATCCGGTTGCCTCTTATGGATTTTAGGAATGCCTTAGAGCTGCCTAGAATTTCATCATCTTCAAATTTGATTGATGACCCGTCAACAAATCTGGCAGTGCCCTCCGGTAAAAGTTGCAAAACGGACAACGCCGTGACAGATTTTCCCGACCCCGACTCACCCACTAGAGATAATGTTTTTCCTTTTTCAATATTAAAAGAAATATTATCGACGGCTCTGAATAAAGAGTCTTTTGATTCGAACTCAATAGACAATTTATTTATTTCAAGAATCTTATCCACGATATTTAATTGAGAAAGCGAATTTTATGGGCGCTTGGTTTGAGATTAAAAAGTTACAATTCAATTGTTTCTCTTCATAGCCATCTAACCCCCAAAGCATTACATGTTTGCCTCCAGGAGTAAAAATAGTGCTCGTACCAGGATTCAAGAAAAATGAATCAATTTTTTCCATTTTCATTGTTCCTTCCAAAGTCATTTTTGTTTCATGTACTTCAGCTCTTATAGGAGAACAATCAATACCGCTTACTTGCAGCACAGCATCGGTATTATTTCTTATACTCATGTATCCGCTTGTCATATTTGATCCCTTCAAGGGTACATATAAATGAGCATCCTTTATAATGATTTTATTTTTCTCAAAATCCGAACAGCCTAATGAAATGAATAAGAGAATCTGTAAGCTGAAAATTTTTAAAAAATTTACAAATTTAATCTTAATACTTGTAATGCCAGTGTTATTAAGTTCAGCACAATCTTTCTTTAAAGACCTTAACCAAACGGAGGTATTACCCGCTGATGAATCATTCATATTCAATGCTTATAAGCTAAGTGAAAATCGCATCATACTTACATGGGTCATGAAAGAAAACTGCTTTCTTTATAAAGATAAATTTAAAATATCTGCTAATAATTACAAATTTAGTGAAGTAAACACCATAGGTAAGCCAAAGAAGATAAATGATATTTATTTTGGAGATGTAGAGGTCTATTTTAACTCTGTAAGTAAAGAACTGAACGTAGAAGGCGATGGAAACAAAATAGAAGTTTCATATCAAGGTTGCAACGAAAAGGGATTTTGTTATCCAGTAATAACTAAAGAGCTTTACATGAAAAATCTGGATAAAACATAACAGATTTGACGCAAAAGACTTCAAGATTCTAATTTAAATTCGTCGAAAACCACTGTAATATACGCGAATGACTAAATTTATGCTGCTAAATGGTCCTAATCTAAATCTTTTAGGTAAAAGAGAACCCGAAATTTATGGCTCCAATACACTTGAAGACATAGAAAAAAAGCTAATCGAGCTGACAAAGTTAGAAAAATGCGAATTGATAAGTTACCAGAGCAATGCAGAACACGAATTAGTGGACAAAATTCATACCGCCAAAGAGTTAGACGTTAAGTGCATCATTATAAATCCAGGTGCCTTGACTCACAGCAGTATTGCCTTGAGAGATGCTTTATCAGGTGTAAACATACCTTTCATAGAAGTTCATATCTCGAATATCTATGCAAGAGAAGATTTTAGAAAGAAGTCCTTCCTTTCAGACATTGCTGAGGGTGTCATATCGGGACTTGGTGTAAAAGGTTATGAGCTAGCATTACTGAAGGCCATAAATAAATTTAACTGAATATTTAGGAGAGAAAATGGATATAAGAAAAGTCAAAAAATTAATTGAAATGCTTGAAAGCTCTAATTTAGAGGAAATAGAAATACAAGAAGGAGAAGAGTCTGTTAGGTTAGTAAAAAGTCATAGAGGTTCAACGAATTTACAACCTCAATCAATTATAGTCCCGCAGGAAGTGAGTCCAGTAGTTGAAGAGAAAGATGAGGCTCCAGAACCTGTAAAGGAAAGTAACTCTATAAAATCTCCTATGGTCGGAACATTCTATGCATCGGCCTCGCCAGGAGCCAAACCTTTCGTCTCAGTGGGTGATATTGTCTCGGAAGGTGATGTGGTTTGTATAGTTGAAGCTATGAAAATGATGAATGAGATCAAGGCTGAATTTTCGGGAACAGTACTCTCTGTCAATGTTGAAAATGCTGAACCAGTTGAATACGGACAATCACTCTTTGAACTCTCTAAATAATGATTAATAAACTTTTAATTGCTAACAGAGGTGAGATCGCTCTAAGAATACTTAGAGCTGCTAAGGAGCTGAAAATTCCAACTGTTGCAGCCTATTCTGAAGCTGACAAAGATTTGATGCATGTAAAAATGGCAGATGAATCTATATGCATAGGTCCAGCAGACTCAAGTCAAAGTTACCTGAATATCCCTGCGATAATAAGTGCCATGGAATTGTCAGGAGCCGATGGCGTACATCCTGGATATGGATTTCTTTCGGAGAATCCTGACTTTGCAGAGAAAGTTGAAAAAAGCGGTTTTGACTTTGTAGGTCCTCCGGCATCGGTCATAAGAATGATGGGTAATAAAGTGTCTGCAAAAGAATTTGCTCTCAAATCAGGTTTGCCTATAGTTCCAGGATCTTCTGGGCCTATCGATGAAAATGTTCATAAAGAAGCAGAGAAAATTGGCTATCCAGTCATAATAAAAGCCGCTTCTGGTGGTGGCGGCAGAGGAATGAAAATTGTTTATACACCTGATGAGCTTGATAACGCAATAGAATTAACACAGCAAGAATCTGCAGCTGCTTTTGGGGATTCAACAGTTTATTTAGAAAAGTTTCTTGAGAGTCCAAGGCATATTGAGGTTCAAGTGATCGCTGATAGACATGGAAATTTCCTTCATCTAGGAGATAGAGACTGTTCTCTTCAACGAAGGCATCAAAAGGTCATTGAAGAAGCCCCAGCTACAGGCATTAAAGAAGAAAAAAGACAGGAGATCTTCGCTCAATGTATTGAGGCATGCAGACAACTAGAATATGTAAGTGCGGGAACTTTCGAATTTTTATATGAAAATGATAATTTTTATTTCATAGAAATGAATACAAGGATTCAAGTGGAGCACCCTGTCACAGAAAGTGTCACAGGAGTTGATTTAGTCAAACTCCAATTAAGGATAGCAAGAGATGAGGAGCTTAAAATTAAACAAGAAGATATTGTGCTGAAAGGTCATGCAATAGAATGCAGAATTAATGCCGAGAATTCCGAAACTTTCTTACCCTCTCCCGGCAAAGTTTTAGAGTATCATGCTCCGGGTGGTATCGGAGTACGCATGGACTCCCACCTGTATAAAGACTATGTGGTACCTCCTCATTACGATTCTTTAATTGCTAAAGTGATTTGTAGAGCAAACGATCGTGAAGATGCAAGAGCAAGATTGGAAAGAGCTCTGGAAGAAATGTATGTACTAGGCATTGATACTAACCTAGATATGCATAGAAAATTAATAAATGATCCTAATTTCATTAATGGGACGTTCAACATAAATTACTTAGAAAATCTTAATAAGGATAAATAAAAATGCCTGAAAAAGATCTTCCTTATGAACCGGGAGATATAGAGGAGCAGGTTCAAAGTTATTGGGAAGCTGAAAAAACTTTCTCAGTTACGGAAGATACTAGCAAAGAAAAATACTTTTGTTTAAGTATGTTCCCCTATCCAAGTGGTTCTATCCATATGGGTCATGTAAGAAACTACTCTATCGGAGATGCAATAAGCAGATTCCAAAGAATGCTAGGAAAAAATGTTCTGCAGCCTATGGGATGGGATGCTTTCGGACTTCCAGCTGAAAATGCTGCCATTAATAATAAGGTTCAACCGTCTGCTTGGACTCTTGAAAACATAGAAAGCATGAAAAAACAACTTACCAGGCTAGGTTTCGCCTACGATTGGGAAAGGGAATTTGCAACCTCAGACGCAAGTTATTATAAATGGGAGCAATGGTTCTTTCTTCAGTTACTAGATAAGGGATTAGCATACCAGGAAGAGGCAGATGTCAATTGGGATCCAGTAGATCAAACAGTTTTAGCAAATGAACAAGTTATAGACGGAAAAGGTTGGCGTTCCGGTGCTGAAATTGAAAGAAAAAGATTGAAACAGTGGTTTTTAAAAATTACCGACTATGCGGAGGAGCTTCTTGATGGAACTGACAAGCTTACAGGTTGGCCTGAACAAGTAAAAATTCAGCAAAAAAACTGGATAGGGAAATCTGAAGGCATGAACTTTAGCTTTAAAGTCAAATCAAAGGAATCTGAAATTCAAGTCTTTACTACAAGACCAGATACAATAATGGGTGTATCTTTCATTGCAATTTCGGCTTCTCATGTTTTGGCTAAAGAAGTTTCAGAGGACAGAAAAGACATAAAAAACTTTATTGAAAAGCAAAAAAGTTTAAAACAATCTGAAGAGGATTTTGCTAAACAAGAAAAGAAAGGGATATTTACGAACTTATATGCCATTCATCCATTTACAAATGAACAGATACCGATTTGGATAGCTAACTTCGTTCTGAGTGATTATGGTTCCGGTGCCCTGATGGCAGTACCTGCTCATGACCAAAGGGATTTTGAGTTTGCAACTAAATATGATCTGCCAATATTACCAGTGATAAAAAATAGTAAAGGCGATGAGAAAAAAATGCTAGAAGCATTGACCGAAAAAGATGAACTTATCAACTCTGGAGAATTTGATGGATTAAATTTTGATGAGGCTTTTAAGGAAATTGAAAAGAAGGCCAAAGATTTAAATTGCGGCTACAGAGAAACCGTCTATAGATTAAGAGATTGGGGTGTTTCTAGACAAAGGTATTGGGGAGCCCCCATACCAGTACTTACTGATGGAGAGAACACTTTTCATGCTGATGATTTACCAGTTAAGCTTCCTTCAAATGTTAAGTTTGAAGGCGTTAGCTCACCGCTTAAGAGAATGCCTGAGTTCTTGAATGTGGATCAGAAGGGAGTAAAACTCACTAGAGAAACAGATACCTTTGATACCTTTTTTGAATCCTCTTGGTATTACGCAAGATTTGCAAGTTTTGATAGCAATAAATCCATGCTCGATGACAGAGCTAATTACTGGCTGCCGGTTGATCAATATATTGGCGGTATAGAACATGCTGTTCTTCATCTTCTTTACTCGAGGTTTTTCTACAGATGTATGAGAGATCTTGGTCTTGTAGATGGAGATGAACCTTTTACAAATCTACTTTGCCAAGGCATGGTCNTAAAAGATGGATCTAAAATGTCAAAATCAAAAGGAAATACAGTNGATCCAGAAGATTTGATTAAAAAATATGGCGCTGATACCGTGAGACTGTTTGTNTTGTTCGCTGCACCACCTGAGCAATCACTTGAGTGGTCTGATCAGGGTGTTCAAGGTGCTCATAGATTTATAAATAGAATATGGAGGCTTATAAATCAACACATTGAATCTGGAATCCCCCAGAAAAATAATGTAACAGAAACAGAGGGTGGCCTGAGAGAACTTAGATCAAAAGTTCATAAAACCTTAGCAAAAGTAAAAGATGACTATTTAAGAAGACATAGTTTCAATACTGCCATAGCAGCCATTATGGAACTTTCAAATAGCATTCCCAGAGAATTTCTTGAATCAAGTGCTTCAAATCAAGAGAGGGTTGTTGCAAACGAGGCTGTTGAATCCATTCTACTCATGCTAAATCCAATTACTCCGCACTTATGTCAATATCTATGGTGGAAGTTATATCCTGAAGAATGTATCGCAGACAAAGCTTGGCCTATCATTGAGAAATCTTTGCTAACAGATGATACTTTTAAAATTGCAATCCAAGTAAATGGAAAATTGAGATCTGAAATAGAGGTTGAAAAAGATTCGCCTGAAGAAATGATTCAATCTTTAGCCGTTGAAGACGAGAAAGTGAATAAATATATTGCAGGACAAGAGATTAAGAAGNTCATATATATTACAGGGAAAGTCATAAATATTGTTGTATGAAAATTTTAAAAGCTAGAGATGGTATTCAAATTTTTTTGATATCNCTCTTAACATACTCCTGCGGATATGAGCTAAGAACGAATTCAAGATTACTTTCTGATCAGACAATTCAACTGGACGCGAGCAGTTCTGAAATGAATGAATTATTGGAGGATTTACTTCTTTCAGAAAATAATCGACTGATTTCGANTGATTCGCAGTCAGATATTACATTAAAAATTGTAAACCATTCTCTTGAACAATTTGTAGGTTCAATAGGTTACGGAGCAAGAACAACTCAAGTTAGACTTGATTACAATTTGGAATATAAGATCATTAAAAATAAAAAAAATATATCTTCACACGATTACCAAGATTCAACTTTTATTGATTTCAATCAATCTGATCTTTTATCTTTCAACAATGAAGTTAATATGGCTAAACAAATATTTATTTCTAAAGGGTTGAAAAACATAGAATTCATTTTATCTAGTANATTCAGTGCAACGAAATAAAANTCAAGTAATTGAAGATTTAAATAAAGATCTAAGTGCAATTTATTCACTTTTTGCTGATGAGGCTATTCAACTTATAGATCTAGCAGATCAAATTATTCATAAGGCAAAATTTGATGGATTTACAGAAAAGGAGACCCATGTCGTAACGAAAGATATTGATTGGTCTTTTCTTGAGTCAAAAAATGAAAACTTTGATTTGTTTGGATCAAAAAAAATTATCGAGATTAAATTGCTAGGAATCGGGCCCGGCAATAAAGGGTCAAAAGCTCTAAAGGAGTATTGTGTTAATCCCGATTCAAATAAGCTTCTGATTGTGACTGGGGAGGGTTTAGAAAAAAAACAACTTAATAGCGCTTGGGCAAAGGCTCTGGAGGAAAATGGTGTAATGGTAGTTGAGCCTGTACTCAATAAAAATTCTATGGTTGGATGGGTTGAATATAAAGCTTCAAGTCTGAATCTCAATATTGATAGTCAGGCGATTCGATTAATTTGCGAAAAAAATGAAGGTAATTTGAATGGTGCAGTCCAAGAATTGATGAAATTATCTCTTCTGTTTCCAAATCAGAAAATTTCAATCGAGGATTTAAAAAAATCCATTGCGGATGGATCTAAATTTGGAATATTTGATCTCTCAAATGTTTTTTTGAACGGTGACAAGAAAAAAACAATAAAAATAATTGAAAGCTTGAGAGCTGAAGGTGTTCAGCCTCCACTTTTGCTATGGGCTCTATCAAGAGAGATATATAACCTTTACAAAGTTGTTGAAGAAGGAAATACAAAGAGCATTTACGGGCCTAAATATTACCAAGATCTTCTGTCAAAAAGAGCTAATGAGATTTCGATTAGAAAGATAAAGAGTGGTCTGAAAGATATTGCTGAAATTGATTCATCTATTAAAGGGTTATCAGACAAAAGCCCCTGGCAATCTATTCGTGAATTGGCGGTAAAGTTTTAAATATGATGATAGGCTTCCAATAATTGCTTCCAAATAACCTTACCTGTTTTTTTTACGGGCATCACATAATCATCTATCTGACTGACCGGCTGTATTTCTTTGGTTGAACTTGTCACCCAGATTTCATCCGTATCATAAATAAAATCTAATGGTATTTCTTCCTCAGATATTTCAATTTCATATCTTCTTAATAAGTCAATTACAAAGTCTCGAGTAATTCCAGGGAGTATTTTCTGACTCAATGGGGGCGTAAAAACTTTGTTATCTTTTACGAAAAATATATTTGATCTCGATCCTTCATTGATCATTCCATTCTTATGCAGAAATATTTCGTCTACTTTAGCAAGTGATGGGTCATGCATCGATAATATATTTCCAATCAATGCGGTGGTTTTGATGTCACACCTCTGCCACCTAACGTCTTCTTCTAACCGTATCTTTAAACCAGCTTTATTTGGATTATTTCTGTATGGATTTTTTTCTAACTTTTGTGAAGTGATAAATAATGAAGGTGTTAAATCAGAACTTGACTCGTGGGACCTAAATTCTTGAATACCTCTAGAGATTTGGACATAAAAAAATTGATTTTTGTGCTTATTTTTTTCGTGCAGTTCTCTCAATATTTTTTTTAAGTCTATTAAATCACTGGGAGCTTTTATGAAGGTCTTCTCTAGTGACGAATAAAGCCTATCCAAATGCTTCTCAAAGAGAAATAAATTATTATTATAGGATGGAATTACCTCATACACTCCGTCTCCGAATGTGAAACTCCTGTCTAATGGTGAAATCCTTGCTTCCTCAGATTTTAAAATGTTCCCATTCAAATAAACCCACATTAGATCTATTATTCTTCCATCAAGAACTGGTAAGTAAGAAGCTTTATATTTGACCAAACAGTACCAAAGAATCCCAGAGCTGGTACCTCTTCCATGGCTACAACTTCAACAGAAGCGATTGAGTCTCCATCGAGAATAAGATCAACTTGACCGACAACTTGACCTTTTGCGATGGGTGCTTGCAAATAATCATTTAGTTTTACTTCAGGCTCGACTCTTGGAAAATCCCTCGGAGAGAGGGTCAAGTAAAAATCCTGAGCTGATGAAAGGCTCACAGATTCTGTTTCGCCGCCCCAAACTTGTTCTACAAGGAGGGAAACATTTGATTCGAGGACTTTTTTTGTTCTGAAATATCTAAAACCATAATCCAATAATCTTCTATTGTCGGTTAATCTTGATTTTTCAGATGAACTTTTGAGTGTGACAGCAATTAGTCTCGTATCATTTCTTACTCCAGAGGAGACAAGGCAATAACCAGCACTTTCGGTATGTCCAGTTTTAACTCCATCAATGGACTCGTCTTGCCACAATAAACTATTTCTGTTTCTCTGTTTTATCTCGTTAAAAGTAAAATATCTCTCTTTATATAAAGAATAATGTTGAGGAAATTTATCAATAAGGTTCTTAGTAAGTTTCGCAAGGTCTCGTGCTGATGAATAGTGATCAGGATCAGGCCACCCACTTACGTTCTTAAATTGAGTATTATTCAAACCTAACTCATCAACATATAACTGCATCAGATCAATGAATCCCTCCTCAGATATTGCGACATGCTCAGCAATAGCACAACTAGCGTCATTCCCAGATTGAATTACCATTCCTTTGATAAGGTCTGAAAGTGAAACCCGCGTTCCTTCCCTAATGAACATTTTAGAGCCGCCCTTTCTCCAGCAGTTTTCGCTGATAAGTACTTGATCCTCTAAGCTAACAAACCCCTTTGCTATTTGGTCGGCTGCAACATAACCAGTCATAATCTTTGTTATGCTTGCTGGCTCAATTCTCTCATCTGCATTTTTTTCGGCTAAAATCCTACCCGAAGTAGAGTCAATTAAAATGTAATTCGATGCATTGATGGAAGGTGGTTTTGGTATAAAGCTTTCCTCTGTTAACAAAAAATTAGGCATCGCAAATGCCACTAAAAGAACTATTGAAATTAATATATTTTTACTTTGTGTTTTCATTTTAAAAATTGAGAAAGTGCATTGCTAAATTCAAAGACAGCCATAACATAAAGTTTACTACGATTGTATCGAGATATTGATTGATAGTTATCGAATCCTAGCCAATACTCG
>JGI24820J26691_1000093_pt1 | contig 22199 bp, 21 predicted proteins | sample METZYME_5_50m_FD_26691 | JGI IMG/M metagenome (IMG submission 26691) | reverse complement strand
AGGAAGCCGCACCAGCAGAGGAAGCAGTGCCAGCAGAGGAAGCNGCACCAGCAGATGAAGCAGNGTCAGCCGAGGAAGTTGCTCCAGCAGAAGAAACTCAAGCTGAAGAGGAAGCGACACCAGCAGAGGAAATAGCTGAAGAAGATGCTGAACCTGAAGCAGATGAGGAAAACAAGGAAAAGGATTCCTAATTTTCAAGATCTTATATGCGGTCCGAAGACCGAATAATCTTAATTGGTAAACTTGGTAAACCCCACGGTATCAAGGGTTTTTGCTATTTCCATTATTATGGTTCAGAAGCATCTATTTTTAAAGATTACAAAAACCTCATAATCGACGGCGAGCAACATAAAACTGATGCTTTGATTGAAAAGTCGGATCGCTTAATTCTGAAATTGAAAGATTGCAATGACAGAAACGCTGCTGAGCAGTTAAGGGATAAAGACGTTTATATTTCTGAGAAAGATCTTGCGCCATTGGATGATGGTGAATATTACTTATATCAATTACATGGACTTGAGGTGATAAATTTAGAAAATAAGAATTTTGGCAAGATCGATGGCATTTTAGGTACAAAATCTAATGAGGTTCTTATTATCAAGCCTACTGAATCAAGTATTGATGATACAGAGAGGCTAATTCCTTATGTGAAACCGAATGTGATAAAAGACATAAATCTCGACAAAAATATTGTCAAAATTGATTGGCCCGAAACATATTAATTATGAAGTTTAACGTAGTGACTATATTCCCAGAACTTATTCAAGAATACTTGAATCATGGCTTAATTTCAAAAGCTGAAAAGGAAAATGTCATTCAAATTGATATTTTTAACCCAAGGGACTTTAGTGAAGACAAAAATGGCAGGATAGATGATAAGCCTTATGGAGGAGGGAGCGGAATGCTTTTCAAAGCGAGACCAATTATCGATACTATCAGTAAGATAAAAGAAAAAAATAAAACACATGTAATTTTTCTGGCACCTCACGGTGAGTTATTTGATCAAAAAAAGTCTTTAGAGTTAAAAGATAAAGGAAACCTTACGTTCTTATGTGGAAGATACGAGGGAATAGATAAAAGAGTTGAAGATACCTGCGTTGATGAGGTCATATCAATAGGAGACTATATCTTAAATGGTGGAGAGCTCCCGGCCCTTGTGGTGATGGAAACTATTGCAAGACTGCAGGACGGATTCATCGGAAATCATGATTCTTTGAATGATTCATTTAGTAANGGCTTACTGGAACATCCACAATATACAAAGCCCGAGAAAAGCATATATGGAAATGTGCCCAATATTTTAACAAGTGGAAATCACCAAAATATCAAAAGGTGGAATTTGAAAGAATCTCTAAGGAGAACACTTATTCTTAGACCCGAATTATTGAACAAAAAGGACTTAAGTATCCTAGAGAAAGAGCTTTTAGAAGAAATAAAAAATGAATAAAAGTTAATTTATCTGCTAGAATGCGCCTTTTTTAAAGCATCTTGGCCAATGAATAAGAACAAATACATACAACAAGTCGAATCTGCACAAATTAGAGACGATTTACCCAAATTTTCACCTGGGGATACTGTTTCAGTCGATGTCAGGGTGGTCGAGGGAACTAGAGAAAGATTACAGCCCTTTGAAGGCGTGGTTTTGTCCATCAAAAAAAGAGGTCTTGGGTCATCTTTTATCGTCAGAAAAATATCCAATGGAGTTGGTGTTGAGAGGACTTTTCAAACCCACAGTCCAATAATAAGTTCAATAAAAGTTAAAAGACGCGGGGACGTAAGGCAGGCGAAGCTTTTTTATCTTAGAGAAAGAACGGGTAGATCGGCTAGGATAAAAGAGAAGCTCAGCTAAAACTTTCTTGCTCATTCTAATTATGAGCACAAGTAGCAAAGAACCTACAATTCTAATAGATAACTTCATAGATGAGCTTTGGCTCGAAAAAGGTCTTAGCAAAAATACTTTATCTGCGTACAGACATGATTTATCTTCTTTTTCAGAGTGGTATAGAGGTAAATCTCTTTTGGATGTTGAAAGGAGTGATCTTTTAGACTATCTAAGTACTAGATTAAAAGATGGATACAGCAGTAGATCTACAGCTAGATCACTTTCAAGCTTAAGAGCCTTCTACTCACATATAACAAATAGGTATAATCTTAAACAAAACCCCACATCTCGTGTAGATAGCCCAAAACTTGGCCATTCTCTTCCAAAAACTCTCTCTGAAGAAGATGTTGAAAAGTTAATTGATTCTCCTGATACAGAAGATGATATCGGATTAAGAGACAGAGCAATGATTGAGTTAATTTATGCCTGTGGTCTTAGGGTCTCAGAGTTGATTAGTCTCGACCTATTAAATTTAAATATTCGCCAAGGGATAATAAGAATTATTGGGAAAGGAAATAAAGAAAGATTAGTTCCAATGGGAGAGCAGGCTCTTTATTGGATTCAAAAATATATTGATATAAGTCGACCGAATTTAATTAAGGACAACAAGATATCAGTACTTTTTTTGAGCAAAAGAGGTAAGCCCATGACTAGACAGGCTTTTTGGCACAGAATAAAAGATTACTCAGTAAAAGCCTCGATTAAGAAAGACTTATCTCCTCATACTTTGAGACATGCTTTTGCAACACACTTGATAAATCATGGTGCAGATTTAAGAACTGTACAACTACTATTAGGTCACTCCAGCCTTTCTACAACGCAAATATATACAGAAGTAGCTAGACATAGAATGAAAGAATTACATAATGAGCATCATCCTCGAGGTTAACGATGCAAAAAAGGTTTAAATATTTATTCTTCCCTCTAGCCCTTGCTGTTTTGGCATGCGGCGGAATTTCAGCCGAAAAAAAGGATATAGAGATTATAACTTCTAAACTACTAGAGATGCTGCCCGAAGAAGTTGAAATAGTCTCGATAGAAGAAGTAGACATCAACGGATTCTACGAGGTAAATTTTAAAGGTATTGAACCGCTTTATGTTACCTCAGATGGTAATTACCTCATCTCAGGAGATATATATTCAATAACACGAGATGGTCTTATTAATAAATCTGAGGCTAGAAGGGACTATCAGCGGAAAGCCGCGATGAGTCAACTTGATAGAGAAGAACTTATAATTTTTGAACCCGAAGATTTGAAATTTAACATTTACGTTTTCACAGATGTAGACTGCGGATATTGCAGACAATTTCATAATCAAATTGATGAATATCTCGAACTTGGAATAAGGGTTCATTATTTAGCTTATCCAAGAGCAGGTGTTGGATCAGAGTCATTCAAAAAAATATCTTCAGCTTGGTGTGATAATGATCCAAATTATTCATTGACACTTCTAAAGCAAGGAAAAGACATACAAACCCAGCTTTGTTCTAAAAGTCCGGTTGAAAGACATTTTAAGCTAGGTAATGCCATGGGAGTTCAGGGTACTCCTTCAATAATAACTGATGACGGTAAAATGATTCCAGGCTATCTTCCGCCTCAGGATTTGCTTAATATTCTGGAAAGTTAGAGCTAGAATCAAATCATGGATAGTAATTTTCCCAGAATAAATCAGCTACCTCCTTACGTATTTGATGAAATTCAAACTTTAAAGGCTGCAGCGAGAAAAAAAGGAGAAGACATTATTGATTTTGGTATGGGAAATCCAGATCAATCCACACCTGAAGAAATAGTTGAAAAGTTAAGAGAAGCCTCTCTTGATGGAGCAACTCACAGATATTCNCAATCAAAAGGTATACCCAGACTTAGAAAATCNATCTGTGATTGGTATGAAAGAANNTTTTCAGTGAATCTTGATCCTGAAACCGAAGCAGTTGTAACAATGGGNTCTAAGGAGGGTCTAGGACATCTTGCCTTAGCAACCTTGGACAAAGGTGATGCAGTTCTTGTACCAAACCCTTCTTATCCAATCCATCCTTACGGCTTTGTTATCGCTGGAGCTGACATAAGGCATGTTCCTATCGGTGACGGTATAGATTTTTTTGCAGAGCTAGAATCTGCTATGACGAATTCCTTCCCAAAACCTAAGATGTTGGTTTTAAACTTTCCTAGTAATCCTACGACAGAATGCGTAGATATAACTTTTTTCGAAAAAATCATAGAATTTGCTAAGCAACACAAGATTTGGGTCATACAAGATCTTGCATATGCAGATCTTTGTTTTGATGATTATAAGGCTCCCTCCATTTTGCAGGTTAGAGGTGCCAAGGATGTAGCTGTAGAATTTTTTACTTTATCGAAAAGCTACAATATGCCTGGATGGAGAGTAGGTTTTTGCTGTGGAAATAGAGAGTTATTAGCAGCCCTCTCCAGAATAAAGTCCTACTTTGATTATGGACTATTTACTCCTATACAAGTCGCTGCCATCAAAGCTCTAGATCATGGTGATGAGCATGTAACTCACATAAGAGAAATGTATCAGTCCAGAAGAAATGTTCTTGTGAAAGGTCTCAATGATGCAGGCTGGAAAGTAGAGAGCCCTAAGGCAACAATGTTTGTTTGGGCCAAGATTCCTTCAACTCATAAGCATCTTGGTTCCTTGGAATTTAGTAAGCAATTACTTGCTAAAGCGAAAGTTGCCGTTTCTCCTGGAGTAGGTTTTGGAAATTACGGCGAAGGTTACGTAAGATTTTCGTTGATTGAGAACGAGCACAGATCAAGACAAGCCATCAGAAATATAAAGAAATTCCTTTCCGACACAACGAATATCCAGGCAGTAAAATAATGAAATCAATAAAAATTGGCGTATGTGGTGTTGGTAACGTCGGCGGCGCAGTTCTTGAAAGCTTAGTCAATTCACCTGATATATTGGAAAGAAATGGAGGAGTTAAAATTGATGTAATCAGCGTAGGAGCTAGAAAGGGTAAATCAGCTGTTCCTTTTGACTTGAATGTATCAAAAAATCTGATGGATGTAGCTCATAATGATGAAATTGATGTCTTTGTTGAGTTGATAGGGGGATGCCAATTAGCCAAAGAATTAGTAGAGACAGCCATGATGAATGGCAAGAATATAGTAACTGCGAATAAGGCGTTGATAGCAACCCATGGTGATGATTTGTTTAATATGGCCAAACAATATGGAGTCCAGATAGGCTTTGAAGCATCGGTTGCGGGCGGAACCCCTGTAATAAAAGCATTAAGAGAAGGATTAGTGGCAAATAAAGTACTATGGTTTGCTGGAATTTTGAATGGCACTACTAACTTTATCCTTTCTAAAATGTCTGAGGATAAATCATCTTTTGAGGCCGCTTTACTTGAAGCTCAGAATTTGGGTCTAGCAGAATCTGATCCTACGATGGATATCGATGGCACAGATGCAGCGCAAAAAGCTTCAATACTCTCTGCACTCGCATTCAACACACCTTACGATTTTAAAGCTGTCTCCTACGGTGGTATTGAATCAATAACTTCAGATGACATTGAGTATGCTGAACAACTTGGATACAAGATAAAGCACATAGCATATGGATCTATCGATGAAAATGAAGCAAATGTTAGTGCTTATCCAACATTCGTTCCNAATGATCAATTACTCTCTCAAGTAGGAAAGCAAATGAATGCCCTGGAGATTAATTGTGAAGGCCTTGGTTCCACAGTTTATTATGGGCCAGGAGCAGGCCCAAAGCCGACCGCATCTGCAGTGATCGCCGATCTTGTTGATATTGCTAATGGTGGGTGGCACGAAAATGGTAGCTTGGGTGAAAAAAACACACTTTCCTCAAAAAGTTATCAAAAATTTTCTAGATATTTTAATATCAATGTCAAAAATGAAGCGGGAGCTATAGCCAAGGTATCTNCATTATTTGCCGAAGAAAAAATTAGCATCGAAGCCCTCATTCAAAACGAATCTAAAGCTAACAATAAATCATTTGTACCTGTGGTCATAATATCTGGACCTTTATCGGATAGAGAAGTAACTCAAATGACGAATAAATTGGAGTCTAGTGAAGAGACATCAAGCTCAGTTAAACAATATAGGATCCATAATGCTTTATAAAAGCACCAGAGGTGAAAGTCCTGAGGTACCCTTCTCGGAAGTTCTATTGGGAGGACTAGCTCCTGATGGGGGTCTTTACATGCCTGAGCATTTTCCCAAGTATAAAATTGATGAAATTAAGAGTTGGTCAAATCTTAGTTTTGAAGAGGTTGCTCATAATGTACTTTATCCATACGTTCGAGGAGAAATTGCAGAGGATGTCTTTGCTGATCTACTGAATGATGCCTATAAAGATTTCGATTCAAGCGATGTAGTTGAACTAAAAGAAATAGAGAAAAATCATTGGATTTTAGAGCTCTTTCATGGGCCTACTTTAGCGTTCAAGGATATCGCCATGCAACTCCTGGGATCCTTGCTTAATCATTTTGCTGAGGAGAGAGGTGAGAAGATTGCTGTTCTTGGTGCAACATCTGGAGACACAGGGGCTGCAGCTATTTCTGCCTGTTCACGTCATGAAAATGTGGAAGTTTACATACTTTATCCTCATGGAAAAGTGACTGAATTCCAGAGGAAACAGATGACTACGACGGGTTCAAAAAATGTATTTCCTCTGGCGATAGAAAGTGATTTTGATGGTTGCCAAAATGCAGTTAAGAAAATGTTCCTTGATGAAGATTTTGATAATTCTAAAGTAAGATTCATTGCAGCAAATTCTATCAATTGGGCTCGATGTATGACCCAATCGGTTTATTTCTTTTGGTGTTATTTGAAATTAATTCACCTCCAGAAAGANTTAATATTTTCAATTCCTTCAGGAAATTTTGGTCACGCTTATGCAGGCTGGACNGCTAAAGAAATGGGTTTACCAATTAGAAAACTTCTAATTGCTACTAATAGAAATGACGTTCTCCATAAAACTTTCAAAACTAATAATTATTCAAAGTCTAATGTTGTCCAAACATTAGCGCCAAGCATGGATATNTCTGTNGCAAGTAANTTTGAGAGGCTGCTCTATAATTTATATGATAATGATGCCTCTATCCTTGCCAAGAATATGAGCCTTTTTCCAAAAATTAGCATTGATATACCAGTCAACAAACGAAAAATAGTCGCTGATTTTTTTGAAAGTTTCAGCTCTAGTGATGAAGAAATTCTGAATCAAATAGTTAAAACACAAAGAGAATCAGATTATCTGCTTGATCCACATACTGCAACTGGAGTGAGAGCAAGTAATGCCTTGGTCAAATCAAGCGAGCCTGTAATTACAATGGGAACAGCCCACCCAGCAAAATTTATTGAGGCGTTAAATAAAGCTTTCCTAAAAGACGAATTTGAATTGCCTGATAAAGTAAAAAAAGCTTTTGGGAATAGAGAAGTTTTTAATCTTCTCCAAGACGACTATAATCATATTAAAGAGTTTATTCTGTCAAAAGCCACGTAGATAATGCTAGAAGTAACTTCCCTTAATGAAGAATTAAAAGATCATTCAAAAAGAATCGAGGATCTAAGGGGGTATCTTTGACGTTGGAAATAAACAACAAAAGCTTCAGGATCTAATTCGTGATTTGAGTGATTCAGCAATTTGGGACGATCCTCAAAAGGCTCAAGAACTGAATAAAAATAAGGTCTATTTGGAAAAGGAGCTAAAAAAATTTCAAGANCTTGAAAATTCTATTAAAGATTCTGTGGAATTAGCAGAGATCGCTATTGAAGAAGAAGATTCCAGTGCTTTAGATGAAATCTCTGAAGAAATAAAAAAAAATGAAAGAGCATTGCAAGATTTGGAATTTGTCAGAATGTTTTCAAATAAGATGGATCCAAACAATGCGTACTTAGATATACAGTCTGGCTCAGGAGGAACCGAAGCTCAGGACTGGGCAGAAATGTTAATGAGAATGTATCTGAAATGGGGTGAATCAAAAGGGTTTGAAACTGAAGTGATCGAGGTATCTCATGGGGAAGTGGCAGGTATAAAAAGTGCCGCAATTAAATTCAACGGAGATTATGCTTATGGGTGGCTAAGAACAGAAACAGGTGTTCATAGGCTGGTCAGAAAATCCCCTTTCGATTCTGGGAGTAGGAGACACACATCCTTTGCCTCAATTTTTATATCACCCGAAGTTGACGAGACTGTTGAAATTGAAATTAATCCTGCTGATTTAAGGATTGATACTTATCGAGCAAGTGGAGCCGGGGGACAACATGTAAACAAAACGGATTCAGCGATAAGAATAACTCATGAACCATCAGGAGTTGTATCGCAATGTCAATCTCAACGATCACAACATCAAAATAAAGACAAAGCAATGGCACAGTTGAGGGCAAAACTTTATGAAATCGAAGTGAATAAGCTCAATGAAGAAAAGAAATCCTTAGAGGACTCGAAAGCCGATATTGGTTGGGGCAGTCAGATTAGATCATATGTCCTGGATTCTTCAAGAATAAAAGATCTAAGGACTGGAGTTGAAACAACAAACTGCTCAGCAGTATTAGATGGAGCTATAGATAGTTTCATTGAGGCGAGCTTAAAGGAAAACATTTAGTTAAAGTATCTACTATGACAGAAAATTTATCAGAAAATGAGCTTCTTAGACTAAGAAGAGAAAAGCTTGAAGAGCTCAGAAAAAAAGGGATAGCTTATCCAAATACTTTCAGAAGAGACTCATTATCAAGCGATTTAAAAATAAAATATTCCAGCTTTTCAAAACAAGAAATGGAAGAAAAATCGATTGAAGTATCAGTTGCTGGAAGGATTATGCTCCAAAGAATTATGGGAAAAGCTAGTTTTATAACAATCCAGGATATGAAGGGACAGATTCAAGCCTACATAAGGTCTAATGATCTTCCTGAAGACCAATATGAAGAATTCAAGACTTGGGATCTTGGAGATATCGTTGGAATAAGAGGAAAACTCTTCATAACAAATACTGGAGAGTTGACTGTTAATGCTTCAGATATAGAAATGCTCACTAAATCTCTTAGGCCTTTGCCAGAAAAACATTCCGGACTAGTCGACACAGAGCAAAGATATAGAAAAAGGTATCTTGACCTTATTACTAATCCAGAAAGTCTTGAAGTTTTCAAGAAAAGGAGCCAGATTATTAGCTCAATTAGAGAGTTTTTTGTCATGAAAGATTATCAAGAGGTGGAAACACCTATGATGCATTCTGTCCTAGGAGGTGCTGCTGCTAAGCCCTTTACAACGCATCATAATGCTCTAGATATGGATCTTTATTTGAGGATAGCACCAGAGTTATACCTTAAAAGACTTGTCGTAGGGGGTATCGAAAAAGTCTTTGAGATAAATAGAAATTTTAGAAATGAAGGACTGTCTACTAAGCACAACCCTGAATTTACCATGCTGGAATACTATACTGCATATGCTGATTTCAATGATCAAATGTCTTTTATTGAGCAATTAATCTCATTCATCTCTGAGAGAGCACTTGGCTCAACAAAATTGGAAACAAATGGATTTAGCTATGATTTTTCTGAATCCTTTCAAAGGATAAGTTTGAAGGAATCTGTAGCTAGAAAACTTTCTGTTGAAGAAAGTGAATTAGATAAAAAGGACTTTCTTATACAAGTTGGTAAAAAAAATAAAATTGATAATTTAGATAAAATTTCCGAAGGGAAAATATTATTCGAACTTTTTGAAAAACTTGTTGAGGATGATTTAAATACGCCCACTTTCATAACCGGTTATCCTAAAGANGTGTCGCCTTTATCTAGAGCGTCAGATTCAAACAATAACGAGGTTGATAGATTTGAATTATTTATCGGTGGCAGAGAGATTGCCAATGGATTTTCTGAATTGAATGATCCTGATGATCAGGCAGAGCGATTTCGTAAACAAGTTGAACAAAAAACTGCTGGTGACGAAGAGGCCATGGAATTTGATACTGACTACATAGAGGCACTTGAATATGGTTTGCCGCCGTGTGCCGGGGTAGGCATTGGAATCGATAGGCTCGTTATGCTTCTTACAGGTGCAAAATCAATAAGGGATGTTCTACTTTTCCCTCAGATGAAACCAAAAAATTAAGAGATAAGATCCGAAACTGCTTCGCGTTCCGATTCAAGTTCTTCTGTCGTTATTTTAATTTTTGATTTGGCAAAATCATTAAGCTCTATTCCTTGAATTATCTCAATTTCTCCGGATTCCCTAGTCCTTANGGGAAAACCAAATATTAAACCTTTAGGAACTCCGTAGCTTCCATCACTAGCNATGGCTGCACTAAAGCAATCCCCCGGNTCTGTATAATTCTCAACAGCTTTAACAGTATCTATAGCTGCGTTGGCTGCGGATGCAGCAGAGGAGGCTCCTCTAGCATCTATCACAGCCTTTCCTCTTTGTTGAACTAAAGGAAGATAATCATTTTCCAGCCAGGCATTATCATCTATAACTTCTGCGGCACTTTTACCATTTATTGTTGCATTATAAGGATCAGGATACATAGTTGGACTATGGTTTCCCCAAATAATCATATTTTTAAGAGATGAGATGTCGACACTTGCTTTTTGAGCCAACTGAGCTTTAGCTCTATTTGCATCTAAGGCAGTCATAGCAAACCATTGTTGACTTGAATTATTTGCTGAGTTCATACCAATTAAAGCATTTGTATTTGCTGGATTACCAACGACAAGAATTTTTGCATTTTGCTTTGCTAGCTCACCAATAGCTTTACCTTGATCAGTGAAAATACCACCATTGATTTTTAAAAGGTCGCTTCTTTCTTCAATCTTCTTACCATCTATTACTATCCCCCTTGGGATACTTCCAACCAATAAAACCCAATCAGCATCTTTAACACCTTCTCTAATATCAGACGTAGCCGTCAAAATACCTGTCTGGTCGAAGCCACAATCTATAAGCTCCATAATAGTTCCTTCCAACTTTTCAACTACTTGTGGTATTTCAATTAATCTTAGGTTAACCCTTGTATCCGAGCCAAACGTTTCACCACTGATAAGCCTTGGCAAAAGAGAATACGCTATTTGGCCAGCTCCTCCAGTAACAGCAACATTTATTTCTTTCATTATTTCTCCTTATAAATTTGGTNTGAAAATATTCCTTTTTCCATCATTAGAAACCGTACCTTTTGTATTAAGCATATCGTTTTGGGACATATATTCCAAAATAGATGGTTCTTTTAGCGTGTTTGCTATAAATCTTTTACCGTCCTCAAGTCTGCCAATGATGATACTTTCTTTTGGCCCATTCCTTGAATGAACTACAGTATATGTTTCGACTGAACAATTGCCCTCAGGACTCTCGGTAAAATCAGGAGTCTCGGCCTTATCGATGGAATTTTGAACATTTGAGGTATCCGCTACCTGATTCCATTCACCTTCAAACGGCTCAGATGAGAAAATGCCTGCTCCATGTTTAGTTATATACCATCCATTTGCAGTAGCAAGACCAAAAGAGCCAGGTGAAGATCTTAATTTGTTCATGAGTGTTGCAATTGAGTTCATTACATAAGCATTTCCTGGACCACCAAAGTAGGGAAGGCCTCCTGTAACTGTAAAACCCCTTGGATCATCTTTTTCTAGAGAAAGTTCTTTCATAGCTATTTGCACNGCTGAAGGAAAGCAAGAATATAAATCTATAAAATCTAGGTCATCTNCTGACATATTGGCCAGATCAAAGACTCCTTCGGTGCAAGCTCTGATAGCAGGCGAGGAATGATAATTCTGCCTATGAGATACATTCCATATGTCATTTAGGCAGGACCCGGCGTACATAAATATCCATTTAGATTGAGGTATCCCAAGCTCTCTTGCCTTTTTAGCCGACATTAAAATCATTGCTGATGATTGATTGACCCTAATGATTGAATTCATATATTTTGTATAGGGCACGCCAATCATTCTGTTGTCAGGCTTGACTTCAGCTATCTCCTCGGCTGTTCTGAATGTAGGAAACCATGCGTAATTATTTTTAGAGGCTACCCTAGAAAATTCTTGAAAAAGCTCTCCTGTGCTTTGCATATGTGCTTCAATTGTTTCACCATTCTGGTTCCTAATTGAGTTTGCAAATAGTGGATACACAGATGACGGTTCGAATATACCATGCATCTTCTCGTGATCATTTGTACCATCTGTCGATTTTCCAATAATCTCTGGCTCTCCACCAGGATCGTCTCCCCAATTAACTTCTAAACCTTCCTTTAATCTGCTTACAAAGGTATCTAAAGCTTCNCCCCCAGCTAACAAAGCACAGTCAATTTGATTATCTTTAATTCTATTTGCAAGCTCGTTGAGAGCTATCTGTGGAGAATTTCCACCCGTAGTAGTATAGATTTCATTCTTCGCAGACAAACCCAGAGAGTTGGATAGACTTCTCGGCATATTTGGATAGCCCCAAAAATTTGAGGTAGCGGAATCTCTATTAGGAGTATCTGCAACAAACCTAATTACGGCGACTGTATCAACATGCTCATTAATTTTTATTCTTGCTTCACAATCTTCTAATGCTAATTTGGAAACTTCTCTTAGTATCTCCAAATAGTTAAAACCATCAATTCCTCTTTTATCCGTGAGTTGGCCACATCCAACAAGAATGGGAGTATTATCGTTTACATTTTCGTAAGAACTTTGGATCATATTTTAAATTATCAGGGTGGGCAGTCTAACGACTGAGTCTTTGCGGAGCAATAGGTAAGGAGTAAAATTTAGAGTAATATAAATTTTATATTATGAAGTACAGTTTTGATGAAATTATCCCTCGTAAAGATACTTATAGCACTAAGTGGCTAAAATTTTCTGACGAAGATGTTTTACCCATGTGGATAGCTGATATGGATTTTTCTTGTCCCTCAGATATCACCGATGAAATGACCAAAAGGATCAATCAAGGTATTTTTGGATATACAGATACACCACCCTTGCTTACAGAAACATTNGTTAGCAAAGTCTATGAAAATACAGGATGGAGAATTAAAAATGATTGGGTTGTATGGATACCTGGAGGAGTCGTAGGACTAAATGTTGCATGCAAGACAGTTCTAGCTCCTGGTCAAATTGCCATGGTGCCGTCTCCTATTTATGCTCCGTTTACGGAAGCACCTGAAAATATGGAAAGAGGATTTGTTAAAAACTTTTTACTAGATTCTGATGGCAGGTTAGAATTTAGTTCAGAAACCATCAAAACTATCCTAACTGAAGATACTAAGCTGTTTTTTCTTTGTAATCCTCACAATCCAGGTGGCACAGTCTTTAAAAAGGAGGAAATCGAGGAGATTTCGAATATTTGCCAAGAAAGGGGCATAATTGTTTGCAGTGACGAAATTCATTCTGATTTGATACTTGAAGAAGGTCTAGATCATATACCTTTTGCAAGTTTAAATAATTACAATCAAGAAAATTCGATAACAATTATGGGACCTTGCAAAACGTTCAATCTTGCTGGGTTCCCAATAGCTGCGGCTATAATTCCAAATAAAGAGTTAAGAGAGGATTTTGTGAGAAATACAAAAGGAATTGTTGCTCATATAGATAACATAGCTTTCGTTGCAGCAGAAGCTGCATACTCTAAAGCAGGTTTATGGCATGCCGAACTCATCCAGTATTTAAAGTCTAATAGACAGTTACTATTAGAAAGAATAAATAATATAGAGGGTATTTCCTTAAGAGGTCCAGAAGCAGGTTTCCTCGCTTGGATAGACTGCAGAGAATCTGGTATGAAAACCCCAGCTAAATTCTTTATTGAGGAGGCAAAAGTAGGTGTCCATGATGGAGCTTGGTTTGGGGATGAGAACTATGTACGTCTAAATTTTGGATGTCCTAAATCTATATTAGATGAAGCTCTAAATAGAATAGAAAAAGCCTTTTCACAAAGAAACTAGGTTACTGTAATATGACCGCCTAAACTTACATAAAGGAGAAATTATGGCTATTAATTTTAACGACAAAGTAGCAATTGTAACTGGAGCCGGAGGAGGTCTTGGGAAGTGTCATGCCTTAGATTTGGCTAAAAGGGGAGCAAAAGTTGTTGTTAATGACTTAGGAGGAAACGTCGATGGATCCGATGATGGTTCTTTATCTGCTGCCGAAATGGTCGTTGAGGAGATCAAAGCTGCAGGTGGAGAAGCCATGGCAAATGGGGCAAGTGTCACCGATACTGAGCAGGTTAAAAACATGGTTGACGAAGTTATGGATAAATACGGGCGAGTAGATATCCTAGTAAATAATGCAGGAATTCTGAGAGACAAGAGTTTCTCTAAAGTAGAAGATCAAGATTTTAGAATGGTCCTAGAAGTCCATTTGATGGGTAGCGTTAATTGCACAAAAGCTGTTTGGGAAATCATGAAAGAACAGAACTATGGGAGAATTGTAATGACTTCCTCATCTAGTGGTCTTTATGGAAATTTTGGACAAACCAATTACGGATCTGCAAAGATGGGAGTTGTAGGTCTTATGAATACCTTGAAGTTAGAAGGAGCCAAATACAATGTTAAATGTAATACATTAGCTCCACTTGCAGGAACGCGTATGACTGAGAGCTTGATGCCTGAAGAGGTGCTTGATCAAATTAAACCCGATTACGTAACTCCTGCTGTAACCTATCTTGTCTCCGAAGACGCACCTACAGGTGTAATTATAGCTGCTGGTGCAGGAGTATTTACAAGAGTAATGATTCATGAAACCAAAGGTGTTTACTTAGGCACCGGTGATGAAATGACAGCCGAAAATATTGAAGCAAATTGGGAAAAAATCTCCGATATGACTGATGCAACTTTATGTTATCAAGGCGGAGATCAATCAATGAAAGCATTCACTTTAATCCAGGAAAGTAAAGAATAGAACCCTTTACCTTTGAGATCTTTATATATTTACTCCTATGCGCTTGAATGACTGCCATAGCTTTGCTGACTTTCGAGAGTTGGCACGTAGAAGATTGCCTAGTCCTATATTCAATTACATTGATGGAGCAGCAGATGATGAAACTACTTATGATAGAAATACTAAGAGTTTCGAAGCATGCGACCTTGTACCAAATGTTCTAAGAGGAGTGGAAAACATAGACATGTCTGTCAAAATTCTTGGACAAAATCTTGACATGCCTATTTACTGTTCTCCTACTGCCTTGCAAAGGGTTTTTCATCATCAAGGTGAAAATGCAGTTGCAGCCGCTGCAGATAAATTCGGCACATTGTTTGGAGTATCATCTTTGGGTACCGTCAGTCTGTCTGAAATTAGAAAAAGTTATTCGGGTCCTCAGTGTTATCAATTTTATTTTCATAAAGATAGGGCTCTCAATCGCGTGATGCTTGAGAACGCAAAAGAAGCTAATGTTGATGTCATGATGTTAACTGTCGATACGATTACCGGAGGAAACCGAGAAAGAGATTTAAAGACAGGCTTTTCAATCCCTTTTAAGTTGAGTCTTAGTGGCATTCTCCAGTTTGCTATAAAGCCACTGTGGGCATTAAATTACCTTACACATGAAAAATTCTCTCTTCCTCAATTAGATGATCACGTGGATATGTCCGATGGTCCAATATCCATCGGGAAATATTTCACGGATATGCTGGATCCTTGTATGAACTGGGATGATGTAGCAAAAATGGTCGAATTTTGGGATGGTCAGTTTTGTCTTAAGGGAGTTATGAGTGTTGAAGATGCNAAAAAAGCAGTTGATGTCGGTTGTACCGGCATAGTCATTTCTAATCATGGAGGAAGACAACTCGACGGTAGTAGATCACCTTTTGATCAACTATCTGAAATAGTAGACGCGGTAGGTGATGATATTGATGTAATAATGGATAGCGGCATCCAAAGGGGGACGCATGTCTTAAAAGCACTTTCTCTAGGAGCTAAGGCCGTAGGTGGTGGAAGATTCTATTTATTTGCTTTAGCTGCTGCAGGCCAATTGGGTGTTGAGAGGGCTCTTGAGTTAATGAGATTAGAAATCGAAAGAGATATGCGTTTAATGGGTGTGAGCTCAATTTCAGAACTTAGTACTAAAAATTTGAGATTTAGGTAATCTCTTTTATCAGTGCTTTTACTTTTTTTTCTATTGATTTAATAACTAGCTTAAACTCTTTATCTTTCATATTTTTTGGGTCAGGTATATCCCACTCTAATCTTTCACTAGCAGCCAAATAAGGACAAGAATCTCCACAACCCATAGAGATTAAAATATCCACCTCATTATTTATTTCATCAACTGATTTTGAAAAATGATCTGAAAGGTCATAACCAAACTCAGNCATTAATTCTATTGCTCTAGAATTTACGACTCCTGAAGGTGAAGATCCAGCACTTAAAAACTCTAAAGATAAATCAGAATATCTCTTTGCGAAGGCTTCAGCAATCTGACTTCTGCAAGAATTTTCAACACACAGAAATAGAATAGTTTTCATTTCTATATAGTAAATCTACTATAATCATTACTCAAATAGTGCAGTAAGGGGAAAATGAATAAATATTTATTAATAGTTTTGGTAGCGGTATCCAGCGTACCTCTATTAGCAAAACAAGTNTTTCTGGGGCCAAATTCTAACTCTCAAGAAGAAATTCAAGAAGCGCTCATTGATTTAGAACCAGGAGATATTCTAACTTTAGAGCCTGGAGAATATTTCTTCGAAGATGGTCTTTCNTTAGACGTCAGTGATGTTATTTTTGAAGGTTCAGGTATAAACAATACAATTTTGAATTTCGGGGAGCAAATCTCAGGTGCACAAGGCCTCCTTGTAACATCTGATGGTGTAACGCTNAGAGATTTTGCGATTCTAGATGCAAAGGGAGATGCGATTAAGGTGATAGGGGCGGATGGAATTAAAATGATTCGCTTGAGGACTGAGTGGACTGGAGGTCCAAAAGAGACTAATGGTGCGTATGGGTTTTATCCAGTTGAATCTAAAGATGTGCTGATAGACGGCTGTATCGCAATTGGAGCTTCTGATGCTGGCATTTATGTAGGCCAATCCCAAAATATTATTGTTAAAAATAGTGTGGCTCAATATAACGTAGCAGGAATAGAAATCGAAAATTCGTATTATGCAGATGTTTTTGATAATTTAGCTTCACACAATACTGGTGGTATTTTGGTTTTCGACTTGCCTGATTTGCCTCAACAAGGAGGTCATCATGTTCGAGTTTTTAGAAATAAAGCCATTAATAACGATACAGATAACTTTGCCCCTGAAGGCAATATCGTTGGAGAAGTTCCTAGAGGAACGGGGATAATAATCCAAGCAAATTCTGATGTTGAGGTTTTTGATAATGATATTTACGGTAACGGAACCGTAAACTTATCAATAGTAACTTACGGATATGATACCGATGATGAGAACTATAATCCTCATCCAAAATCAATTCAGATTCACAATAATAGATTTGGTGACGGTGGGTTTGATCCTGATGTAGGTACTGGCGAACTTGCCGCTATACTTTTTGATTTATCTGAAGGCGATATGCCTGACATATTTTGGGATGGAATCCTGCCTNTGAATCAGATGCTATTTGGACAGCCAGATGAAGAGAGATTGATTATTTCTAATAATGGAGAGGCTACTTTTTTAACTATAAACCCTATTAAGTACATGCTTCCATTTTTTGATCCCGTTGAAAGAGATATTTCTAAGTATGATGGTGAAATTAAGCCTCTACCAGAAGTGATACTTAACTAATTTAGATGTCAAAAAGACTTATATTGTTTCTCATTTCAATAGTGATAAATTCACTTTATGCTGTTGATAATGTTGTTATTTTACAAGATAAGTTTCCAAAAAATCTTTCCGATTTTTCTTTTTTTGAAGATACACAGGCTCAAATTCCATCTGAGGGAGTCATTCCATATGAATTAATCTCATCTTTATTTTCTGATTATTCTTATAAGCAAAGATGGGTATACGTGCCAAAAGGAAAAAAAGCAATTTTTAATCAAGATGAAGTATTTGATTTCCCAGTTGGCTCTGCATTAATAAAAACTTTTTACTACCCATTAGATGAAAGAGATTTATCTTTAGGAAAGAAATTAATGGAGACNAGACTTCTTTTAAGAAAGACTCATGGATGGGAAGCTGTNTCTTACGCATGGAATGAGACTCAAGATGAAGCTATCATCAAGAAGGCAGGTAAGACCATTCTTAATGAATGGATAGATTTTAAAGGAGAGATTCAATCTGTACGTTACAGGGTTCCCAATAAAAATCAATGCAAAGAGTGTCATACAACTAATGACACACTCACTCCTATTGGCCCAAAAGCAAGAAACTTGAATAAAGTTTTTGACTATCAAGATGAATCAGTAAATCAATTAACAAAGTGGATGAAAGTTGCCTACATTGATGAGATAGATATTGAATTGAATACCCCAGTAAATTGGGAAGACAAGCGTCATTCTCTAGATGCCAGAGTAAAGTCTTATCTGGATATAAATTGTGGACACTGTCACTCGTCGACTGGGGGAGCTAATTCAACAGGTTTATATTTAGACCTAACTGAAAACCGACCCACTCATAGAGGTATTTATAAAAAACCCGTAGCAACTGGAAGGGGAAGTGGCGGACACGAGTTTTCCATTTCACCAGGCAATCCAGAAGAATCTATTTTGCTTTACAGGATGATTTCTACTGATCCTGGAGTTATGATGCCTGAGTCAGGGAGATCTCTTTCGCACAAAGAAGCTATAGAGATGATTAGAGAATGGATCAATAAACTGGAAACTTAGATGGCTGAAAGGGAAGATTTGTTGAACAATCTTAAAATTGATAGATCTAAGGCACCTGCTGAAGATCAGTCCTTCCTTAGAAAATTAATATTATTTGGCGCTGCTGTAGTTATCGTAGGTGTATTTTCTTGGGTTTTCCTCTCTGAAGATGAATTAAAAGAAGTAACTACCTTTACAGTTAAATCTCTTCAAATGTCAGATTCTTCAGCTACGAGTATTTTAGACGCCTCTGGCTATGTAGTTGCAAGAAGAAGAGCGACTGTTTCCTCCAAAATGACTGGAAAAGTAATGAAAGTTTTCATTGAAGAGGGGATGTATGTTGAGGAAGGTCAACTTTTGGCTCAATTAGATGATAGTACGATGATTGCTGATTTAAATTACTCTCAATCTCAATTAAATGAAGCAAAGCGCGTTTTGAGCAGAACAAAAGAATTAGCTAAAGAAGAGCTAGCGAGCCAAGCCTCTTTGGATGCTGCCCGAGCCGCTGTAGAAGGTTTAGAGGCACTAAATGCAGTAAGAGAGCAGGTTGTTCAAGATATGAAAATATTAGCTCCCTTTAGTGGCGTTGTAGTTTATAAAGCAGCTCAGCCTGGAGAAATGATATCTCCTGTTTCAGCTGGAGGAGGATTTACAAATACAGGTATTTGTACAATTGTAGATATGGATTCTTTAGAAGTAGAAGTGGATGTAAATGAATCTTTTATAAACCGAGTAAAGCCAGGCCAACCAGTCATAACAAATTTAAATGCATACCCAAAATGGGATATTCCGTCGGAAGTAATAGCTATCATTCCTACTGCCGACAGAAATAAGGCAACAGTCAAGGTAAGAATAGCCTTACTTGAAAAAGACGAAAGAGTTCTTCCTGATATGGGAAGCAGAGTTTCTTTTCTTCGAAAAATTGAAACAAAAACGGAACAAACTCCCAAGGAGGGCGTAATGATTCCAATTGCAGCAATATCAATATCTGATAATAAATCTACAGTTCAGGCACTGAATGAAAATAGAATAGTATTAACTGAGATAGAAGTTGCTGAAGAAACTGCAAATTATGCAAGAGTTATAAGGGGCCTAGAGTCAGGAATAAAAGTAGTAGCGAGATTTGATNATGANCTTGAAGATGGTCAAAAAGTAANAGTTAAATAATATAAGGAGAGACATGACTAGTTTAATTGAAGTTCAATCTGTCAACAAAACCTATCAAAGAGGAGNAGAGANACTCGTTGTATTAGATGACTTAAGCCTNGAAGTACCTAAAGGTGACTATCTTGCTTTAATGGGCCCTTCAGGTTCTGGGAAATCTACATTACTAAATCTAATAGGAGGCCTAGATACNCCCACTTCAGGACAAGTGATAATTAATGGAGAGCACCTTGANAAAATGGGTACGTCAGCTTTAAGCGATTGGAGGGCAAGTAATGTTGGATTTATTTTTCAATTTTATAACCTTTTGCCAGTATTAACAGCCAACAAGAACATTGAAATACCTCTTCTTTTAACCAATCTATCTGGTTCTCAAAGAAAAGAACATGTTGCAACAGCCTTAAATGTGGTGGGGCTTTCTGATAGAGGCGGTCATAAACCAAACGAACTTTCAGGCGGGCAACAACAAAGAGTTGCTATCGCTAGAGCACTTGTTTCTGATCCAGATATTCTTGTATGTGATGAGCCAACAGGTGACCTCGACAGACAAACAGCAACTGAAATATTAGATCTTCTTCAAATTTTAAATCGTGACCATGGAAAAACTATTCTAATGGTAACTCATGATCCAGTAGCAGCAGAATCTGCAAAAAGAACCTTACACTTAGATAAAGGAAAACTAACGCACTGATGTACTGGACTCTTGTTAAGACAGGACTTATCAGAAAGAGGCTAAGAACTTTCCTTACCATAATGTCTATGTTCATAGCATTTGTTCTTTACGGATCATTAAATGCTTTATCTGGAATGTTTACAGGTACGATTGATGGTCTTGAAGCTGATAATATTATTGTCATGCCAAGGTATGACTTTTTTGCAGGAAAGTTACCTATTTCTCATATCAATTACATTGAAACATTAGAAGGCGTAGAAGATGTAATACATGCCGATTATCTTCTTTCTGACAGTATAGAGAGCATGATGGATGGAGTAACATTTGCAGCCAGCCCTAATTTTTTCGATGTCTACACTAGATTACAAACTAGTGAAGAGGCCAAATTGGCCATGCTCAATAACCCAAATGCTGCCATTGTTGGTCAGCTCATGGCCGATCGAAAAGGCTTGAAAGTTGGAGATAAACTTAATACGAAATCAAATTATACGAATAGTGATGGTACAAATAATTGGTCTTTTGAAGTAGTTGGTTTTTATAAAGCTGAAAAAATTACAAATGACGAATTGGGTGCAGTAATTAATTATGATGCCTTTGATGAAGCACGCATAAACCAAAAGGGTACTGTCGGCATGATTATGGTCAAGGCAGAATCAGCTGAGACTGGTCAAAATATATCAAGACAAATAGATGAATATTTTGCAAATTCGCCCTACGCAACGAGAACTGGCCCTGAATCTATGATTGCAATAGAGATGGCAGGAGAGTTTGCTGACATTGAGTTAATAGTAAACTCAATACTTATGTCAGTTTTTTTCACTATTTTGTTGGTTTCTTCTAATACACTTGCACAATCGATTAGAGAAAGGACTGGTGATATAGGAGTTCTAAAATGTTTAGGTTACAGAGACTCAACAATTTTCATTTCGGTAATTTTAGAGGCCATTACAATATGCTTTACGGCTGTTTTATCTGGACTATTTTTCACCGCTATCCTTATACCAGCCATAGAAATTATGAGTGGAGGTACAATGGATGATCTAATAACACTCAGTTCTAGCGTGATTCTCGGTGGATTTGCAATTGGTCTAGTCATTGCTTTTATGTCGGCTGCAGTACCTGCATACAATGCCCTAAACTTAAAAGTAGTCGATGCTCTGAGGGCAGGATAATGAAGTACTGGATGATTGTTAAGTCAGGTATCGAAAGAAAAAGAATTCGAACGATCATGACAATTCTTTCTATAGCTGTTGCGTTTACACTATTCTCTCTGGGAAGATCTGTGGCCGTAGCTTTCAACAGCGAGATAGATTATGCAGGAAAGGATAGATTGATTGTATCTTCAAGATTATCTTTCACAGATGGCTTACCTCTAGCCCATAAAAATAGAATAGAAACATTAGATGGCGTCAAAGCTGTGGCTTACAGACAATGGTTTGGGGGAACTTATATAGAAAGATCAAATTTTTTTCCTAAATGGCCTATACCCCCTGAATATCTAGACATCTACACAGAGTTAACGTTGACTGAATCTGAGATTTCAGCCTTTAAAAATAATATTCAAGGAATGATAGCCGGCAAAGAACTTGCTGATAAGTTCAATTGGCAGATTGGAGACAGGATCCCAATAATACCAGACATATGGCCAAAGAAAGGAGGAGGAGTTTGGGAGTTTGATCTTGTAGGTATTTTTACTCATTCTGATGGGGGAATTGAAAACGAAGCTTACATAAATTGGGAATATTTTGATGAGGCAAGAGA
>JGI24820J26691_1000091_pt1 | contig 22290 bp, 23 predicted proteins | sample METZYME_5_50m_FD_26691 | JGI IMG/M metagenome (IMG submission 26691) | reverse complement strand
TTTCTTTAAATCTGATGGAAATTCCACAGTATTTAATAGCTCACCTTCAGGCCTCTTGCTAGGGAATTCTTTGAATATTTTCATTATATTTTTCTTCTAAATAATTCAGAAACGTACTTACTTATAGGATGGTTATTTAAACCTAAATTTGTTAATGAATCTATAGCTATATTTTCATATATTTCTATTTCTCTTTGTGTCTCATCGATGCCAAATGTTAAAGGAAAGTTTTTTTTGTCCAGTTCTATATCTTTTCTGGTAGCTTTTCCCAGGCTTTCTTCTGATGCTTGTAAGTCCAGAAGGTCATCGATCAGTTGAAAGGAAATNCCTACTGAACTTGCCAGCCTTTCCCAATTATCGTCTTGAGAATTAATTAATAATAAAGGCGCTCTAATACAAAATTCCAAAAGCATGCCTGTTTTAAGTTGATTCATTTCAATAATTTCATCCTTTGAAACAGATTTATCTTCGAATTCAATATCATATGCTTGCCCAAGTATCATCCCTTCATATCCAATAGTTTTTGCAAGAAATGAAATTATTCTGACTTTCTGATCTGCAGAAATGTTTTGATCATTAACAATTAAATCCATTGCAAGGGATTGCATTGCATCGCCAGCTAAGACGGCATGTGCTTCTGTAAATTTCTTATGAAGCGTTGGTTGGCCCCTTCGTAAATCATCGTCATCCATACAAGGTAAATCATCATGAACTAGGGAATAAGTATGAATTACTTCTGATGCTACTGCTAAAGAGTCAACTTTTTCTAAATCTAACCCTATTGCATCTGCAGCTAGATATACCAGTAAAGGTCTCACCCTTTTGCCAGGATTCACAAGAGCATAAGAAATTGCACTTTCAATTGTGCTAGATTTCCCACTAATTTTACTTATTGCTTGATTAACTCTATCTTGAAGTTCTGCTTCAAAATTCTCATTATTGAGAGTCTTTTTGGAATGATTTAGTTTCGCCATCTTCAGTAAGTTCTTTGATTTTATTTTCCGCTGATTCAAGCTCTTTTTGACAAACTTTAATTAAAGTTATTCCTTTTTCAAAACTCTTGAGAGACTCATCTAAACTAGGTTCTCCATCCTCAAGATCTTTAACAATTTTTTCTAATTCTTTAATTGATTCTTCAAATTTAGCCATTTAAAAATTTTAACTTAACTTAGAGCTTTTTGCTTTTAAAACAGGTTTTTTATTCTTCCAGGTATTGAAAAAACAAATTCCCTTGCCTGCATTCTGTAATCTCTTAAGTTCTCAAGGAGCATTAAGAATGAAGGTGTAACCAATAGTGTAACTATTGTGCTGAAACCCAAACCCCAACAAATACTTATGCCAAATACTTGATACCATTTAACTGTTGATGTTCCTTCATAAATAGCTCTATTTAGAACATCAATGCTATAACCAAATGATAAAAAGATAAGCCCAAATATAGTGGTTACAGTTGTGAGGAGAACTGGCCTTAATCTGCTCATGCATGTTTCTGCTATTAAATCAGCTGAACTTTTTTCGGGGAAATCTTTTCTTAATTTATTAAAAGTATCGATTAAAACAATATTATTGTTAACGACTATTCCAGCCAGACCCACTAAGGCTGTTCCGGTCATAATGGTTGATGGTTCTGAACCAGTTACGGTTAAGCCCAAAAATACACCAGCGGTGGAAAAGAGCACAGAAAGCAAAATAACGACTGGTTGCGAAATACTATTAAATTGGGTGACAAGTATGATGAACATCAAGAATATAGCCCCATAGAATGCCTGAATTAAAAAGTCTGTTGCTTCAGCACCCCTTTCAGTTAGGCCCCCATATTTAATTTCCATCCTAGGGTCATCGAAGTTAGATTCATCGATCCAATTTTGAATTTTGCTTATCTCGCCATTCAAATTGAATCCTGGCACATTTGTTGCCGTTATTTCATAGAAAAACCTTCCATCTCTTCTAACTAGGCTAGCTGCATTTGGCCTTGCCTCAACATTCACAAAGCTTGAAACTGGTACGGCACCGTTTCTTGTATTTACTGTTATGCCATCGAGGCTTGAAAGTGTTCTTTTATCTTTGGCAAAACGAGCCCTTATATCAATTTCGTCTTTTGAATCGTCTGGACGATACTCCCCAAGCTTGATCCCTGAAGTTACCATTTGTATGGCAGAACCAATATCAAAAAGACTAATACCTGATTGGAATGCCCTCTCTTTATCAACGTCAACTTTCCACTCAATCTTATATTTTGGCAAAGTATCAGCCACTCCTGTTAAACCCTCAATATTTTGGTCTATGTAAGATCTCAAAGCTCTAGTCTTTTCTTCAATAAGCCCAAGATCGTCACTAAATAACTGGATTTCAACTGGTGCTGAAAATTGTCCAGGTCCTTCTTGGACTTCTCTAATATTCATCTTATAACCAGATATATCTTTTACTGACTCTCTTAATCTTGCTAATACTTCAAAACCTGTAATGTCTAATTCTTTTGGATCTTGAAGAACTATGTATCCTCTTCCAACACCATCGCCACTTCCTCCTCCTGAGGAGTAAACATTCATGAATAGGTCATCAACACCTTCGATATCTATCATTTTCATTTCAGCATCAATAGCGAAATCTCTTGCTTCATATGGCGATAGATTGCCTCTTGCTTGGATATCGGCATCAATTAACCAAGGTTCAATGGTCGGAAAGTAAACAAATTGTTTACCGTAGTTTGGCACTATGCTGCCCAGAATAAGAAACATTGTTAGGAATGTATAAGAAATTGATTCCAATGGATTTTTCACAGCAAAAGTTATCGCCTTTCGATAATTTCTTTTTAAAAAGGTGTTTTCACTATCATTATTGATATCGTTTGCTTTCTTTCTTCTTCCGAGCAATGAACCAATTACTGGGGCAAATATTAAGGCATAAGCTAATGAAGCAGCTAGCACTACGAAGACTGTTACAGGCAGGTATCTCATGAACTTACCTGAAATACCTGGCCAAATCATTAAAGGTGAAAATGCAGCTAGAGTTGTTAAAACTGAAGCAAATACAGGTGAGAACATCCTCTGTGCAGCGTTGGTATATGCTTCTTTTCTATTTTGACCTTGATCTATTAATTTATCAGCATACTCAACTATGACTATTCCTCCATCTATAAGCATTCCTAATCCTAATAACATTCCAAACATCACTAAGAAATTAAATTCATATCCGATAAAGAAGTGCAAAATACCGAAACCTACTAAGAAAGAGAAGGGGATGGCGATACCTACAATTAATCCATTTCTTAGGCCAAGAGCAGCCACAACTAGAACCATAACTAAGATAACAGCTGTAATGATATTTCCCTCAAGCTCTGAAACCATATCTCCAGCAAACTTAGTTGTATCCAAGCCAGCATTGATCTTTAAATTATCGGGAAACTCACTTCTTATTAACTCAACTTCGCTTTTGACAGCATCAGCAATATCTAATTCGTTGAATCCAACTCGTTTGGTAATTTCTAGGGAAATAGCATCGAAGCCGTTGATTCTTGAGAAACTNGTTGCATCTTTAAATGTTCTNTTTATATCTGCAACATCTCCCATAGTAACAACTTTATTGCCACTAGATTTTATTGGCAGATTAAAAACATCTTGTCTAGTTTCAAAGATACTCGGTATTTCTACTGAAAATTTTCCAGATCCTGTATCTTGGAAACCTGCTGGAATCAAAACGTTATTATTGCGGACAGCACTATAAATTTCGCTTAAGCTCACACCTAGACTTTCCAGCTTTGATTGAGAAACTTCTACTTCTAATAGTTCCTCGGGAACACCACCAATTTCAACGTTTAAAACACCAGGTATTTTTTCGAATCTATCTTGAATTTCTTGTGCGATAGCATACCCAGATCTTAGATTTGTGAAACCATAGATGCTGTACACAATTATAGGCCAGTCATTATCTGATCTTTCTCGAACTATAGGATCATTTGCCTCTGGTGGCAGCTGATTTCGAACCTCACCAATAGCACGTTCTACGTCGAGTATTGCCTGGTCTATGTCATAATCAACATCATAACCAATAGTAAGATTTGTAAAACTTTGTGAGTTAACTGATCTAACTTCATCTTGACCCTCAAGTCTTAAAAACCTATTTTCCAGTGGTTTAGCGACAAGCCTTGCCATATCTTCAGGAGAGGCTCCTTCAAGAAAAACTGAAACATTTACAAAAGGAAAAGTAATATTTGGATTTGAAGCAATTGGCATGCCAGCTCTGCCAAACATTCCCATAATGATCAGGAAGATCATCACTAGGATTGTTGTTCTGAATTTGGTTACAGCTGTCTTTACAATACCCATTATTTATATCTTGGAATTACCTGATCTCCTTCTTTTACAAAACCTTGTCCTCCGACAATGATGTTCGCTTCATTTGGTATGCCTGTTACCCAAGCACCTTTAACTGTATCTATAAGAATTTCTACGTTTCTAAAATAAACTTTATCTTCGTCTAATAAAGCTAGTGCAACATTGCCTTGATCACCCAAAAGAAAGGCCGATGTAGGAACAAAATGTGCTTTGACTGGATCAGTGAATATTATGAATTCACCTGTCAAACCGTCTTTAATGGCTAGGTCATCATTTTTAAGTTCAGACTCAACCTGAAAGGTCCGTGTCTGAATATCGGCAGCTGAACTCACAAAAGTTACTTCAGAGTCGTACTCTTCACCTGAAATAAACTTAATTTTTGCTTTTTGGCCAGCTCTGATTTTTGAAATTATTACTTCTGATACATTGCCTACAATTTTTAATGGTGAAAGAGAAATAATTGATGCACATTTTTGTCCATTTTGTAGTAGCTGACCCTGTTTAGCTAAACTTTCCACAAAACCATCAAAAGGTGCAGTTATGTTTGTTCTTTCAAGCTCGATTCTTGCCCTTTCATACGCAGTTTCAGCTGTAACTAATGCTGATTCTGAGGCAAGCCCCTTTTTCTTTAGTTCTTTAGCTGAGTCGAAATCAATTTTAGTTTTTTTAAAGTTAGCTTCTCTTTGTCCTGAATCAAGCTTACATATTGTCTGACCTTGATTTACATAATCACCGTCATTGAAGGGAACACTAACAATATTTTCAGATGTTTGAGANCTTAGATCTACTTTTGAGAATGCACGAGACTCAGCTTTTATTGTTACTGGAAGACTGTAATCCGTAGCAGATGATTTATTTACTAATACGACTTCTTTCTCAACTGGTGCTTCATATTGTTCTGGTTCTGTTTGACCAAAATATCCAGAAATCATCCAAAGTGCAGTAAATAGCAATATTATGCCTGATGCTCTTAAATTTTTCTTGTTCATTATATTTTGTATTTCTCCCTAAGGCTGCTTAAAGTCTTGCTTTTTGTTTTTTCTACAGTCTCCTTGGTAGGATCATAAAAGTCAAACTCTTCTCTATGTCCATTAGACGAATCTTCAATATGAAAATTCCATTTTTTCTTTATGAAATCTAAAAACTTTATATCCCATGAAACAAAAGCTCTNCCATCATCTTTCCAGTAAAGGATAAACTCAGGTAAATATTTATCAGAAAAACTTTTATCAATACCAGTCATTTGAATTATNTCCATACAATCTGTTGAAGGCTGCCAGTCTGATTGTATTGTCTTTGGCGTACTTTTTGTTTCTATTTCAGCATTATGCTGAGCCCATTTAAGCCTTGCGTGCTCTATAAATTTTGAATCATAAGAAATTAAGACATCCTTTCTTTCAGACCAGTAAATAATAAATTCTGGAATTAATTCTCTTATGAAGTTTTCATTCATACCAGCTCTTGTCAGTATCTCAATAACATCTTCTGAAGGAACCCAATTTTTCTCCATGCTGGATTTGTTAATTTTCTTTGGTGTTGAAATGGTTGATTTGCTCTTTTTCTTCTCTAAAGAGACCTTTTTTTTATTAAAATCAACACTGATCATGCCCAAAGCATCAAGCTCAATGAGGTGCTCTAATATTTCATTTTCATCCCAAAATGTAATTTCTTTCAAGATCTCCTTTATTTCGATTGAGGGTAAATTGAACGATTTGAGAAAATCCAAAAGAATTGCATTATTGAGACCGAGCGTTTCAGCAGCTTCTAGGGAGAATCGAAAAGATTTACCCATCTGTTCTCCTTGATTTCACTGCTTCTGATAAATCACATAAAAGTTTTTCTGTTTCTTGCCAATGAACACATGCATCAGTCACACTTTTTCCATATTCAAGATTATCGGATATTTTCTGCGCCCCCTCTTTTANGTGGCTTTCAATCATGACACCAATAATATCCTTATTNCCATTAGATATTTGATTGCAAATTGATTTACAGACAAGTTTTTGATTCTCATGATTTTTCTGGCTATTACCATGACTAAAATCTACCATGACATTTGCATTTACATCATTAGCATTAAGCATTTTAATGCAAGCTTCTACGTCTTCGGAATGATAGTTTGGTTGCTTTCCACCTCTNAAGATTATGTGTGTATCATCGTTGCCTGAAGTTTTAAAGATTGCCACTTTACCTTTTTTGGTCGTACCTAAAAATACATGTTGATATTGAGCAGATTTAATTGCATCCACAGCAACTTTTATATCGCCTCTTGTTGAATTTTTTATTCCCATAGGACAAGACAATCCAGATGTAAGCTCTCGATGTAGTTGNCTTTCNGCAGTTCTTGCGCCAATTGCCCCCCAACTTACCAAGTCAGAGACATATTGTGGTGATATCAAATCTAAAAATTCTGTTCCTGTTGGAACACCTAATTCCGAGATATCTCTTAGTAATTTTCTTGAAACTCTTAAACCTTCATTAATTTTGAATGAGTTATCTAAATGAGGGTCATTAATTAAACCTTTCCAGCCGACAGTTGTACGTGGTTTTTCAAAATATACACGCATGATTAAAAGTAATTCATTTTCAACCTTATGATTAAAATCTTTTAAATTTTGTGCATATTCAATTGCAGATTTAGGGTCATGTATTGAACAAGGACCGACAACTACAATCAACCTGTCATCTTGTCTGTGAAGTATTTTGCTTATACTTCTCCTGGCTCCAAAAATAAGCTTAGAGATCTCCTTGTCTATTGGAATTTCAGTTGTAATTTCTTCAGGCGTAGAAAGCTCCTCTCTAGAGAGTATTCTGCTGTTGTCAGTTATGTACATCATTTTAAAATCAGAGCAGTCAATTTTACATCAACATAGGCTAACTTTCCCCATAAAAACTGATGATTTANAGATAAATAAAGTTTTTGATAATAAACACAATATTTAGTATTTATTTTCTTTTTTATATACAATATCTAGTGTATGGAAGCCGTACAGGAAATAGCATTACCAAAAGTTAAAGGCAATCCCGTCGATCAGTTGCCCGAAAATCTATATGTTCCACCAAAAGCTTTACTTCTCTTGCTAGATGTCTTTTCGGGACCAATGGACTTTTTGTTATACCTAATACAAAGAAAAAATCTTGATATCCTTGAAGTTAATTTAGTTGAGATTACTGACCAATACATTGCTTACATTGAATTGATGGAAGATTTTGAATATGAGCTTGCAGGAGATTACCTCGCAATGGCTGCATATCTTGCTGAAATTAAGTCAAGAATTCTTTTACCAAGAGAAGAGGATAATGATGATGAAGAAACTGATCCAAAAGCAGAACTTTTAAGACGCTTACAAGAGTATAAAAGATTCAAAGAGGTCTCCTTCAAGCTAGATGAATTGCCAAGGGTTGATAGAGATATTTTTCCTGCAAGTGCGAAACTGCCTGAATTTGAACTTCCTAAACCAAAAAATAACTATGACAAAACAGATTTAACATTTGCCCTCAAATCAATGTTAGATGAAATGGTTAGATTAACCAGTCATAAAATAAAACTGGAAAATATTACTGTTGAATCAAAAATGAAACTTTTGTTGGATAGTCTTAAGGAAAGAGATTTTATTTCTCTTCCAGAATTGATCCTAAAAGGGGAGTCTAAATTGGCGGTATCTGTAATTTTAACTGCAGCGCTAGAGCTCAACAGAAAAGGTTATTTAGAAATAGTTCAAGCTGAACAATTTGGTGAAATTTATTTTAAAAGCTCAGAGGAGGTAGTTCACTAATGGATATCAAAAGAAGAATTGAGGCACTGCTCTTTGCGGCAAATAGAGCCCTTTCAATTAAAGATATAGCGGAACTTCTTGAGATAGAATCAGCAAGCGAAGAATCTGAAATTATCAATGCTATCACTCAGCTTAAAGAAGAGTTTGAGAACAAACCTTATGCACTACATGAGGTTTCAAGTGGATATAGAATCCAGTTAAGCCAAGAGTATGCCGAGGATGTAGCAAAACTTTGGGAAGTTAAGCCTTTGAGGCTGTCTAGGGTTACTTTAGAAACACTTTCCATAATTACTTATATGCAGCCAGTCACAAGAGGTGATATTGAGGATATTCGTGGAGTAAATGTAGCAACCAATGTGATTAAGCTTTTATTAGAACAAGGGTGGATCAAGATCAAAGGATATAGAGATGTACCAGGCAGACCAGCTCTTTTTATAACTACTCAAAAATTTTTAGACGACTTTTCTATGAAAACATTGGATGATCTTCCAGTGCTACCAGATTTACCAGAAATAGAAAATATTTCGCCGGAATTAAGCCTCCAGGAAGATTCAATTGAGCAAGAAGCTCCAAAATAATAAAGAGAAGCTTGAAAAATATTTGGCAAACTTAGGTTTTGCATCACGTCGCAATGTAAGTGAATTTCTAAAATTAAATAAAGTCACACTCAATAATAAAAAAGTTAGCAAAGATACATTCGTTCATGAGAATGACATTCTGAATATTGATGGAGAGGATTTAGTAGTTGAGCTTAAACCTGAAACTGAAGTACTTATCTATCACAAACCAACTGGGCAGGTTTGTTCAAATGTTCCAACAGATAAAAATGATAGTGTTTTTCAGGCATTACCACCAAGAAAAAAAGGCAAGTGGATCATGGTAGGTCGTTTAGATGTTAATACATCTGGCCTTTTAATATTTTCAAATGATGGAAACTTGGTAAATTTTTTAGCTCATCCAAGTAGCAACATAGATAGAGAGTATCTTTGTCGGGTTTATGGTGATCTAAATGATAGAAAAATTGAAAACTTGCTTAAAGGCGTAAAGCTTAATAATGAGATAACGAAATTTTCCGATATTGTGGCGGTTAAGAAAACTTCAAAATCAAAAAATCATTGGTTCTATGTTTGTTTGTTTAGCGGAAAAAATAGAGAAGTAAGAAAACTTTGGAAAACACAAAAATTAGATGTAAATAGACTAATAAGACTTAGGTTTGGTCCAATAATTTTGCCCGACAATTTAAAACCAGGTGGTTGGAAAAAATTTTCAAAAAAAGAAGTCTCAAAGTTAAAAAATATCTTGGAAATCAGTTAATTTCGACTACCGCAACAACTGGGAAATGGTCTGATACTCCTTTAAGATCGCGTGCATTAAAACGCAGCGGGCTACCATTTTCTCTTGTATGAATATTAGCCCTAATAACTACCACACTGTCTTCGATAAATTTCGAATTTCTCTTCTTTTTAAGCATTACTGCATCTAGAAAAGACCATCTATCATCGCGGTAATAATAATTAGTGCCTTTGCATTCCTTGCACTGGTCTAAGTGAGAAATATACCAGTCTTTATTGAACTTTCCGTAGAGGTTTGCCTCTGCATCTTCCAATGAAGTTACATTAAAATCTCCGAGTGCAATATTCACATTTGTTCTTTCATTTGATAATTCATTGAGTGTATTGAAAGCATCCTCTCTCATAAATCTTGGATTATATGGAGCAGGGAAAGTGNACATTAAATATTGAAACATTGTGATCATCAATACTAAAAACACCTTCAAGGATTGGTCGTGTGTCGCCTATTTGATCTTTNGTTCCGCCTTTAAACTTTATCTTATGCAACTTAGAGCTAACAATCTCAAATTTTGAAATAAATGCATTATCAATTCCTCGATTATCGTTTCCTTCAACCAAAGCAAAATATTTATATCCATGTGGTTCTAAAATTTTGAATAACCTTTCAAGAATATTAAGGTTTTCTATTTCCTGAAATCCAATTATGTCTGGTCCATGAGAGTCATAAGAAAGAATAACTTCTGCAGTAGCTTTGAGTTTGTAACTAATCACTTCATCATTCCAGTCCATTTTCAAGCAGTCATCTCGCCAGCTTTGATAACGCAATTTATTGCACTCGGAAATATGTATTTGAGAAGTTTTCATTGAAACTGGAAGATATGTTTCATCTTTTTTATTAGGATCATCTAGATTATCAAACATATTTTCTACGTTAAATGTCATAACCGAAAATGACTTTGCTGTGAGATCATTAGTGAATAGCAACATCATAGATATAAGAAATATTTTTAAACAGTTACTCATTATCGACTCTCCATTCAGTTATTGTATTTGCCCTGATATCCCTCCAGGCATTTTTATCTAATGACCAAACCATAATTGTGTCGCTGTCTGGTGAGATATTCAAAATCTTTGAATCTTCAGGAATAAGATCTTCATTAAGAGTAGAAGGCATTACTCTTAACTCACCTGAATCAATCTTGGTGAAGCTTATAATTACTTTTCCTTTTTTTAATGCAGCAATAAGTTCATTCATGAAAATTAAACATTTCTCCTGTAATTTTACATTCATCAGATAGAAGCCACATATAATCTTTTGCAATTTCGTCACTGGTCCTAAGTGTGTTTGGATCTTCTGCTGGAAAGGCTTGCGCTCGCATTTTTGTTCTTGTGGGCCCAGGATTATAAGAATTTATTCTTAGCTCTTTTTCATACTCATCAGCTAAACTTTGCATTAAGCCTTCAACAGCAAATTTTGAGATTGAATAACTCGTCCAAAAAGCTCTTGCCTTTCTTCCCACACCAGAAGAAGTGAAAATAACCGAGGCATTTTTTGTGTTCAATAATAGTGGTAAAGCCATCTGTGTTAAAAGAAAGTTGCTTTCAAAATTTACTTGCATAACAGTCCTAAGTTGAGCTAAAGAGGTATTGATCAATGGTGATAAATATCCAAGTATTCCTGCTATGTGCAGCAAGCCATGCAATTGTTCATAATCTGAATATAAGCTTTCAGCAAGGATTTTATAATCCTTCTCTTTGGCCTTTAAAAAATCAAACTCAACAATTAATGGTTCATTTTTGCCTGATGATATTATTTCATCCTGAAGCGAATAAAGTTTTTTTATATCTTTTGAAATGAGTATTAAGTTTGCATTATGTTTTGCCGCCAGCAAAGATACCGATCTTCCAATGCCTGAGCCAGCTCCTGTTATAAGAATGTTTTTATTTTCTAAAAAGTTTTCTGAGGGAGTGAAATTTGGAATATGAATCATAAAAATTTTTTTAAGCCTAATGGAGTATCAATTATAAAATCTGCTGACCATTTATTGGGGTCACTTTCATAGTAACCATAAGTGCATGCTACCGATAATACCCCAGCATTTTTTGCAGTTAGTATATCTCTTTCGTGATCACCAACATACATTGAATCTCTTTTTTCTACTCCTGCCATTTTGATGGCTTTATTTACACCTTCAGGATCAGGCTTTGTTTTTTCAAGATCTTCTGGGCACAAAATAATATCCGTTTTTTTATCCCAACCTAATTTTTGAACTATTGGATAGGTAAAATTTTGTGACTTGTTTGTAATTATTCCCCAAGGAATGTCGTGTTTATCAAGGTGTTTGAGTAATTCTTCAACCCCTTCATACACCACAATCTCATTAGTCAATATTGATTCATATCTGTTAAGAAATTTTTCCTTTAGTTCATAAATTTCTTCTTCTGATCTATCTGGAAAAGAATTTTTTAGTATTAAGCTTGCGCCCCTTGAAGAAAATTCTCTAACAACCTCAAAGCTTATTTCTTTTTCACCACATGCAGATTTAAGTTCGTTAACAATCCTATGAAAAGTGACACCAGAATTTATTAATGTGCCATCAAGGTCAAACAAGATGGCTCTATTTTTTTCTTGCATGAATTATGTAATTAACTGATGGATCATCAGTGAGTTTTACGATGTCTAGGTAAGGCAAGTAAGACATTCCTTTTATCTCTTCAAAATCTAATTTTGCATCATCAACGTAAGTCTTCAGCTCTGATGGTTTGATAAGTTTTTCGTATTCATGTGTTCCTTTTGGCAAAATATTCAGAATGTATTCAGCACCCATAATTGCGAAGATAAATGATTTTAAATTTCTGTTAATTGTTGAAAAAAATAAGTGACCATCTTTTTTGCATAGTTGTGCACACTCTTTAACAACTATCGATGGATCAGGTACATGTTCAAGCATTTCTAAGCAGGTAACAACGTCAAATTGATTTTTTTCTTTAACGATATCTGTAGTACTTATTTTTCTATATTTGATAGGCAGTTGTGATTTTTTTTGCCTAATCTTTGCCACATTTAGCGGGCCATCAGCAAGATCTATTGCTGTCACATTGGCACCTTTTCTTGATAATAATTCTGAAAGAATTCCGCCACCACATCCAATGTCTAATATTTCTAGTCCTTTGATATCAACTTTCTTTTCAATGTAACTTGTCCTTAGCGGGTTTATAAGATGTAAGGGCTTAAACTTACCATTAGGATCCCACCACTGGTCAGCTAATGCACTAAATTTTTCTAATTCTAATTGATCAAAATTTTCCATAAGTTAAAGTATATCTTTAGACACAAATAATTTTATGATTTTAGGGGCCATCTCACCAAAAAACCAAAAAGATTTAAGATCTAGCCTTCATCCAGAGACAATTAAGCCTCTCTTAGATATGGGTATAGAAATTATTTTTGAAAGTGGATTAGCTGCAGGCATCGATGTTAGTGATTCATCTCTTTCATCCCTAGGACCAAAAGCTGTATCACGACAAGACTGTTTAGCTCAGGCAGATTTGCTTTTATGTTCGGGCCCATTGAGTGAAGATGAAATCTCATCTATGAAAAAAGGCGCTATTTACTTGGGGCTTATGGAGCCTTTCAGCCATAAAAATCAGTTCAATCTTTTTAAAAGTCATTCTATTTCAGCCATAAGCATGGAATTTATACCAAGAATTACGAGGGCACAAAAAATGGATGTTCTAAGTAGTCAATCGAATTTAGCAGGTTACGTTGCTGTTGTTGAATCAGCTAAGCAACTAAAAAGTGCTCTACCAATGATGATGACTGCAGCTGGTACTTTGAAGCCAGCAAGTGTTTTTGTGATAGGTGTAGGTGTAGCTGGTCTTCAAGCTATTGCAACTGCCAAGAGGCTTGGTGCAAAAGTTGAAGCATTTGATACAAGACCGGTGGTTGAAGAACAAGTAAAATCGTTAGGCGCAAAGTTTGTAAAAATAGATTTGGGAGACACAGGTCAAACAGAACAAGGTTATGCTAAGGAGCTATCAAAAGAACAAATTCAAAAACAAAAAGATCTTCAAAGTGAGGTATGTGCTCGTTCTGACATAGTCATTACTACAGCACAATTATTCGGTAGACCAGCCCCAAAATTAATAGATGCAAACACTATAAGCAAGATGAAACCTGGCAGTGTAATTTTTGATATGGCAGTGGAATCAGGTGGAAATGTTGAAGGCTCATTACTAGATGAAATAAATACGGTAAATGGCGTGAAAATAATGGGCTTCTCAAATCTTCCTTCATATGTTGCAAATCATTCGTCTTTTGCACTGAGCAATAACTTTGTAAATTTTGTAACCGATTTTTATGATGAAGAAAATAAGAAATTATCCTTAGATCTTGAAGATGAAATTATTAAATCAGCACTTCTAGTTCACAAGGGTGAAATACTAAATGAGGCTTTTAAATAATGGAAACTTTAATACTTTTATTCTTTATTCTAGTGCTCGCAATTTTTCTAGGTTTAGAGCTGATCTCAAAAATTCCAAGTACGCTACACACACCTTTGATGTCAGGAGCAAATGCAATAAGTGGTATTACTCTAGTTGGCGCCTTAAGTCTTGAAACTGGAAGCAATTTACAGATGATATTGGCTTTTTGTGCCATAACTTTTGCATCGATAAATGTATTTGGTGGGTATTTGGTTACTAATCGAATGTTACGGATGTTCAAAAAGAAATGATGGGTTTAGATTTTGCACTAATTCAACAGCTTGGCTATATCTTCGCCGCAGTTCTTTTCATTTATGGACTGAAAATGCTATCCAAAGAGGATACTGCTGCTAGAGGAAATTTGGTTTCTTCTTCAGGAATGCTCGTAGCTGTTTTAGTAACTATCGTTGAAATTATCAATCCAATCTTAGTTTTAAGCGCAGTTTTATTGGGTGGCCTTATAGGCTCAATATTTGCATTGCGTGTAAAAATGACATCAATTCCTGAAATGGTAGCTTTGTTTAACGGATTTGGAGGTCTATCGTCATTTTTCTTGGCTTGGTCTGAGTTCAACACCTTATCAGAAACTTCTTTAATTATGGTAATAACGTACGCAACAGTGCTTATAGGTGGCATCACTTTTTCAGGCAGCGTAGTAGCATTTTTAAAGCTCAGTGAAATTTACAGAGGCTCAAATGATGCTTTCAATAAATTTTCAAAATGGTTGTTAATTGTATGTTTAGTATTTATTTTTATTGCAATTCTCCAAGTGCTTCTGAGTGGGTTAGGTTTAGTAAATTTTGACTTCGAATTTATTAAAAAAATATTCATAGCTGTTCTGATCGTTTCAATAATATCTGGACTAGCATTTGTAATACCAATTGGCGGTGGAGATATGCCAGTTGTCATATCGCTTTTAAATTCTCTTTCCGGAATTGCTGCTGCTTCAGCAGGTGTTTTGCTTACAAATACTGCGTTGATTGTTGCAGGATGTTTAGTTGGTGCTTCTGGTCTCATTCTAACCCTCATAATGGCTAAATCAATGAACAGAACTCTATTCAATATTTTCTTTGTTGGATATGAGTCATCAGGATCATCTCAAGGAGAAATAGATGGAGAAATTAAACCAATTTCTGCCGATGATGCTTATCTAGTTGTAGAGGCTGCTCGATCTGTTCTGGTTGTGCCAGGTTATGGTATGGCTGTTGCACAAGCGCAACATGTCGTAAAGGAATTAGGCGATTTGTTAGAAGAAAATGGATGTGAAGTTTCTTATGGCATCCATCCTGTTGCAGGTAGAATGCCCGGCCACATGAACGTGCTTTTAGCTGAGGCAAATGTTTCTTACGATAATTTATTAGAGCCTAAAGACATAAACCCTTCAATGGAAACAGTAGACATCGCAATTGTGATTGGCGCCAATGATGTTGTGAATCCATCTGCAACAGAAGAACCTGGTAGCCCTATTTATGGAATGCCCATCTTGGAAGTACATAAAGCTAAAACCGTTATAGTTCTAAAACGATCAATGGCTTCTGGCTTTGCCGGTGTCCAAAACCCTCTTTTCTTTAAAGAAAATACAAGAATGTTATTTGGCGATGCCAAGGAAAGTATTTCAAAATTAGTGTCTGAATTTAAAGAATAGTTGCACCGCCTATGGTAAAATATTTAAGTGCAAGAGTTTGCTAAAGAAGTCCTTTCTGTTGACATAAAAGAAGAGTTAAAAAAGTCCTATCTGGACTACGCTATGAGTGTCATAGTTGGTCGTGCTCTTCCTGATGCAAGAGATGGTATGAAACCAGTTCACAGACGAATTCTCTTCGCAATGCATAAGCTTTCTAATACCTATAATAAACCTAACAAAAAGTCAGCTAGAGTTGTTGGTGATGTTATTGGTAAATATCATCCTCATGGAGATACAGCTGTTTATGATGCCATAGTTAGAATGACACAAGATTTTTCTTTGAGATATCCACTTATACAAGGCCAAGGAAATTTTGGAAGTATAGACGGAGATTCCGCAGCAGCTATGAGATATACAGAAATCAGAATGCAGAAAATTACTGATCAGATCTTGGCTGATATTGAAAAAGAGACAGTTAGCTATTCGCCAAACTATGATGGGACAGAAGACATTCCAGACGTCTTGCCGACAAGAATACCAAACTTACTTGTAAATGGTTCATCAGGTATTGCCGTAGGTATGGCTACAAATATTCCTCCACACAATCTGACAGAAGTTTTAGATGCATGCCTTCATATCTTAGATAATCCTGATTCAACTGTTGATGATCTGATAAAAATTGTCAAAGGACCTGATTTTCCACTAGGTGGCATAATCACAGGCATAGACGGTATCGAACAAGCCTATAAAACTGGCCAGGGCAAAGTATATGTTAGAGGTAAAACGTCTTTTGAAGAGATGAAAGGCGGGAAAGAGGCCATCATTATCACTGAAATACCTTTTATGGTTAATAAAGCAAGAATGCTGGAAAGAATAGCCGAACTTGTAAAGGACAAAAAGCTTGAGGGCATTGGTGAAATTAGGGACGAATCAGATAAAGATGGTATGCGTGTTGTGGTAGAGCTTAAAAAGGGAGAAGTACCAGAAGTTGTTCTTAATAACCTCATTAAACATTCACAGCTCGAACAAGTCTTTGGAATAAATAACGTGGTGCTTGTAGACGGCAAACCTCAATTATGCAACTTACAAGAGCTACTCAATATTTTCTTAAATCACAGAAAAGAAGTTATCACTAATAGATCACTCTACGAACTACGACAAGCAAAAGAAAGAGGTCATATTGTTGAAGGTTTAATAGTTGCAATTGCAAATATTGATGAAGTTATTGAAATAATTAAAAAATCAGAAAACTCAAAAGTGGCCGCCGATAAATTATGTGAAAGAAAATGGTCTGCTGAAACAATTAAACCACTTCTAGACAAAGTAGATGATGCAGACATCTGTAAACCTGAGGGCTTGGAAGAAGGGTTCGGTCTTATGGGCAAGGAATACAAGTTGTCCCTTGTTCAAGCAAAAGCAATTCTAGAGTTGAGGTTAAGCAGACTAACTGCACTTGAAACTGACAAACTTAACGAAGAATATGAGGAGCTTGTTAAGCAAATAAAAGCATTACAAGAAATTCTAAATAATGAATCCAGATTAGTTGAAGTTGTAAAAGAGGAACTTACTGAGATAAAAGATAATTTTGGAGATGAAAGAAGAACAGAAATAATTGAGAGAAGACTCACTATTGATGATGCTGATCTAATTCCAGAAGAAGAGAGAGTATTTACAATCTCAAATAATGGTTTTGTCAAAACACAACAATTAGCGGAATATAGATCACAAAGAAGAGGTGGTGTAGGAAAGACAGCATCTGCACTGAGAGAGGAAGACTTTATAAAGCAAGTCCTCGTGTTGAATACACATGTTCAAGTCCTCTGCTTCACAACAAAAGGAAAAGTTCATTGGTTAGAAATCTATAAACTGCCAGTTATGTCTAGAACAGCAAAAGGCAGACCGATTTCAAATGTCTTGCCTCTAGATGAAGATGAAAAAGTAACCTCATTCTTACCAGTTGAAGAATATAAAGAGGGCCATTTCATAATAATGGCTACTAAAAATGGGGTCGTTAAAAAAACTGCTCTTACAGCTTTTCAAAAGAAATATGCACCAGGATTACGAGCTATCAATCTCGATGAAGGGGATAGGCTAATAGGAACAATAATTACCGATGGTAGTAACGAAGTTTGTCTTGCATCAGAATCTGGAAAAGCCATTAGATTCTCTGAAACAGATGTTCGAGCAATGGGCAGATCGACACGAGGTGTTAGAGGCATGAATATCGCGAAAGAACGATAAAGTTATTTCAATGATTAAAGTAAATCCAGAATCCAAGTTATTAACTTTAAGTGAAAATGGCTATGGAAAAAGAACAAATATCTCTGAATTTAGTGGTCAAAAAAGAGGCGGGAAGGGTGTAATAGCCTTAAATACTTCGACAAGAAATGGAAAAATGGTTGCAGCTGAACAGGTCCTAGATGGTGATGAGGTCATGTTAATTGGAAACAAGGGAACAATGATAAGAACCAAAGTTGACCAAATAAGTGTCATTGGAAGAAACACACAAGGTGTTAAAGTGGTGACAACAAGAGAAGCAGAAATGCTTGTTGATGCAGTAGGCTTCAAAGAAAGTCTAGATGAAGAATAGAATTCATAATTTTAGTGCTGGACCAGCAACACTACCCGANGAAATTCTCAAAGAGATCGAAGCTGAGCTTTTTGACTTTAANGGCATAGGNTCATCAATNATCGAAATTAGTCATAGAGATAAAACTTTCAGAGAAGTTGCATCAAATGCTGAAAGTTCAGTTAGAAAGCTTCTTCAAATTCCTGATGATTATGACGTTATCTTTATGCAAGGAGGAGCTACATTACAATTTTCACTTATTCCAATGAATTTCGCATATTTAGGTAGTAGTGCAAATTTTGCTGAGGTTGGTTCTTGGTCTGCAAAAGCAATTAAAGAAGCAAAGAATATTTGTGATGTTAATGTTTGTACTTCCTCGGCAGAAAATAATTTTACTTCAATAGCATCTATGGATGATTGGAATATCAAGCAAAAATCCTCAATTGTTCATTACTGTAAAAATGAAACAATTCAGGGAATAAGGATAATTGAGGAACCATCATTTGAGCCAACTTCATTCGTGGATATGTCTTCATGCATTTTTTCAGAAAAATTAGATGTGTCGAAATATGATTTTATCTATGCATGTGCACAAAAAAACTTTGGCCCTTCTGGTCTAACTTTAGTAATTGCAAAAAAAGAATTAATTCAGCAATCAAATCCAAATTTACCAAATATTCTTCGATACGACTCACATGCAAAAGAGGGCTCAATGCTTAATACTCCAAATACGTTTGGCTGGTATGTAGCTGGAAAAATGTTTGATTGGTATTTAAAAAATGGTGGTGTGGAAGCAATGGAAATGCATAGTCACGCTAAATCTAACCTTCTGTACGAATTAATTGATAGATCAGATTTTTACAACAATCCAGTAAAACCTGAACAAAGGTCAATCTGTAATGTTGTTTTTACCATTAAAGATGCAAGTTTAGAGGAAATTTTCTTAAAAGAAGCTGAAGAAGCAGAATTAAAATATCTAAAAGGACATAGAACAGTAGGTGGAATGAGAGCAAGCTTATATAATCCTCTTTCTATAGAATCTGTTAAAGAGTTAAAAGAATTTATGATTAATTTTGAGAAAAATTATGGATGAAGAAAAAGCACTTTTATTTATTAGAGAAGAGATTGATTCAATTGATTCTGAAATAATTGCGTTATTAGAATCTCGACTAAACCTGTCTCTGCAAGTCGGAAAAATAAAAGAGAATCTAAGTAAAGAGCTTAAAGATGTGGGGCGAGAGGAGGAAATATTGAAAAAAATTGACGAACTCGCAATCCTATATCCAAAGGATGACCTCAAATCTATATTTACCGAGATCATGAAAACCTCACTAAATATGCAAAAATCAAATGATTGAAAAAGTTTTAATAATAGGCTCAGGCTTTATGGGCACTTCTATCGCCCAAGCATCTGATTTAACAGAAATTTCATGTGTTGAGAATAATCAGGAACATATTGCAGAACTTCAGAAAAAAAACCTATATAAATCAATTTACCAAAGTCTAGATGAAGTTCAGGACCGATTTGATCTTGTCATCATTTGTACACGTCAAGATAAAGTTCTGCATTTCATCAATGAGGTGTCAAAGCAAGAAATAGGAACTTACATTACTGATATAGCAAGTTCAAAGAACTTTTTAAAAGAAGCTCTTTTGCCTGATAATTTCATATCATCTCATCCAATATGCGGTAGCCATAAAACGGGACCCACAGAATCTGAAAAAAAACTGTTTGCAGATAAAGAAGTAATACTAATAAAGGATAAAACAGATAACTTTGTTAATGATTTAAAAAATTTTTGGGAATCTCTAGGCTCAAATGTTTCGTTTATGAATCTAGAAGAACACAATAAAAATTATGCATATTTAAGTCATTTCCCTCACTTTTTCAGTTTTATTTATGAAGAAATTCTGCAAGAAGAAAATATAGATTACGAAAAATACTCAGGCGATAGTTTAAAAGAAATCTTGCGCTTATCTAAAGCTGATAAAAATCTTTGGGCAGAAATCTTTGAAGACAACAAAACTAACCTTGAAGATTTAAAAGAAAAAATTAGAAAGAAATTATCGTGAATCCATTGCCAATTGATAAATCGATTGCACAAAGATGTGCTGTTTTGGGTTTAGGTTTTGATAAGACAGATATTGGTGAGGATGTCAAAAGCACCTTAGCAGCTGTTGAAAAATTTAACATGGATAACCCTATTCTTGATTTAGGGAATTCAGGCACCGGAATGCGCTTAATTACTGGCTATTTAGCTGGCATGGGAAAGAACTGCACTCTTATAGGGGACAGTTCTCTATCTAATAGGCCAATGAAAAGAATTGCCGATCCATTGGTTGCATGGGGTGCAACAATTTCCTTAAGAGATAATTCTTTTCCACCAATTAAAATAGAGAGTTCAGCTTTAAATTCTGATTTTAAATACGATTTAAAAATTCCAAGTGCACAAATAAAGTCTTGTTTATTACTTGCTGCATTAGCATCCAAAACAAAAATTGAAATTATCGAAAATACTAAGTCTAGAGACCATACAGAATTATTGCTTGAAGAATGTGAAGCTGATATTAAACGGTTTGACAATAAAATTATTTTAGATGGCAGAAAAGCTATAAAAACGAAATTTATAGATATTCCCAGAGATTTTTCTTCAGCAGCTTATCTCATTGCTGCCAATATTATTTCGAAAGTTGATAATAAAATTGAACAAACAGGCCTTAATAAAACTAGGACTGCATTTTTAGAAGTAGTTCAAGAAATGGGTGTTAATATTGAAATTCAAAACTACTCGGTAAAATCCCATGAACCGAGGGGAGATATCAACGTTTTAAGTTCATCAAATTTAAAGGGGGTAGATATCAGAGGTGAGATTATTCCAAATATTATTGATGAATTGCCATTGCTTGCAGTTCTAGCAACTTTTGCTGAGGGGAAAACAACAGTTAGGGATGCTAGAGAATTGAGATACAAAGAATCAGATAGAATAAGCTTGTTGTTAAAAAACCTAAGAAAATTTAATCCAAATATTGGAATAACTGAGTTTGAAGATGGTTTTGAAATAATACCAGCAGAGCAAAGTTTTGATGGTCCTGTTGAGATTGAAACAGGCGGCGATCACAGAATTGCAATGAGCTTCATGATAGCCTCGCTTAAATCGAAAAAAAATATAAAATTTGATGATATGGAGTGTGTTGAAACTTCTTTCCCTGGATTTTTTGAACTGATTAGAAAATGGTACCAATAGTAACTATCGATGGGCCTTCGGGTTCAGGCAAAGGAACAATATCCAAAGCATTAGCTATTACTTTGGGGTGGAATTATCTCGATAGTGGGCTAATTTATAGATGCTACGCCTTTTTACACAAACTTAAAGTCGATAATATCGTTGATGAGCTCAAACAAATTAAACATGATTACAGCCAAGATCACGAGAAAATTTTTTATCATCAAGATGATATTACAAAAGACATAAGGGGACATGAAATTACAAAACTCTCGTCTGAGTTATCACAAATTGACGACGTGAGAAATCAGCTGACAGAAATTCAAAAAACTTACAGAAAAATGCCAGGACTAGTTGCTGAAGGTCGGGATATGTCATCAAAACTATTCCCAGATTCTCTTGTGAAGATATATCTAACAGCAAATTTAGAAGAAAGAGTAACGAGAAGAGCAAATCAGTTGAGAAATGCTGGACAAAAGGTTAATATCTCTGAACTCAAAAATGAGATCGAGTTAAGAGACGAGCGAGATATGAGTAGGACTAATTCTCCACTTAAGCAAACAGATGACTCGGTGTTAATTGATAGTTCAAATAAAACCATCGATGACATAACAATTTTGATTGAAAAATTAATAAATGAAAAATACTGATAATAGATTACAAGAATTGCTTGATAAAAGCTTCAGCGAATTCAGCCTTATTCAAGGTTCTCTAATCAAGGCTAATGTTGTTGAGATAGGCAAGAAGTGGGTAACACTAGATATAGGCTTTAAATCGGATGGACTTGTTTCAATTGAAGAGTTTCAGGACCATGCAAATAAACTGGTTGTCGAGGTTGGTGATCAGGTGGAAGTTATGCTTGACGCACTTGATGATGGTTATGGTGAAATAAGACTTTCTAGAGAAAAAGCCCGAAAGCAAGAGACATGGAATAAACTTGAATCAGCACACACCGAAGGGGAATATGTTGAGGGTAAGGTTGTCAA
>JGI24820J26691_1000089_pt1 | contig 22470 bp, 30 predicted proteins | sample METZYME_5_50m_FD_26691 | JGI IMG/M metagenome (IMG submission 26691) | reverse complement strand
TAATTACACTGCTAATACAGCAGAAAAGATAAAAGAAGTTAATGATAGAAACATGAGTGGTCTAGAAAGATATGCACCTCATAGAAAAACAAATCGTCCTTACAAGAAAAGGACAAAATCTACTTGGAATGTTGACACTGAGAATACAGTAACTATCAACGTACACCTTCATAGATTAATGATGGAGGTGTGGCATCCATTAAGAGATCATTCTTCTGAAATTGGTATATCAAAAGAGGAGTGGAACTCACTACCNAAATCGGTGCAGACAATTTTAGAACATTGTGTTATAATAGATCATATAGATGCCAACACTAAAAATAATTTGTTGAGTAATCTACGATGGGTAACACCAAAAGAAAATAATTACCACAGAAAAAGTTCATCATGACCAAACGTGAAAAATTNAGAGCACAAGTAAAGTCCAGATTTTATTATCTGTTCTGGGGTGCAGCAACTGTCTCTGTATTTGCAGGACAAATTTTTGTAGGATGTGGTTTCCGCAGAATGGCAGAAACAAATCAACAGATCTCTGCTGACATAAATCTACTTGTAGAAAGTATAATATTAGTTCCCGANTCACCGCAGTCTATCTATCCAGATAGCATGGTGATAAGATGAAAGGAACTAAATTACCACCAACACTTTTTGCAGAAGGTGTAGACAAATCTCCTTGGAAAACATTTACTGGTGACGATAAACGAAAAGGTTATGGTTTTGTTTATGTGTTTGCAGAGTGTTCAAAACATGGTATACCTATGGGTAATGTCAAAATTGGATACACTAATTCTATTACCAAAAGGTATAAAGATGTTCAACACTATAATGGTAACAGAATAAAAGTTTATGGGCATTGGAGAGGAGAAGAAGATACTATGAAAATGTTTGAATCTACTGCACATTCTATAGCAAGAGATTTTCATAAACATGGAGAATGGTTTCACTTTAGAAATACATCTGCTATAATAGATGTAGTTGAGGATATTGACAAACATTATGAAAAAGTCTGAACTAATACATTATCGTTTACAGGCAATGCTTAGAGAGCATCACTTCAATGATCTAGAATATCTTGGCGAACGTAAAAGTTATAAGTCAGGAAATTTAGAACATTGGTATAACATAGGTGGCAATGAGGTGCCAGTAGATGCTATAATGGAACTAGATTCACACGATCCTGATGAAGAGTCTTAAAACACCACTACGATATCCTGGCGGTAAGTCTAGGGCAGTCCCTAAATTATGNCAGTGGTTACCTGATAAGATCACGGAATACCGTGAACCTTTTCTAGGTGGCGGTAGTATGGCAATTGAGATTACAAAACAATATCCTGATATACCTATCTGGGTCAATGACTTGTACGAACCACTCTATGTTTTTTGGACACAACTCCAGAGCAGTGGAGAGGAAATGGCAAGATCTCTTAAGATCCTTAAAACCAAGTACAACACACCGCATAACGCACAAGGATTATTTTTAGAATCAAAGGAGATAGTAAATGACACGGACGCGAAAGATCAGGACAGAGCAATTGCTTTTTATATTGTTAACAAGTGTTCTTTCTCTGGTCTTACTGAAGGATCGTCCTTCTCTTCGCAAGCAAGCGATTCCAACTTCTCATTACGTGGGATTGAGAAACTTCCCGCCTATGAATACTTAATACGTGACTGGAAGATTACTAATTTAGATTACAGTAAATTACAATCCGATGAAGATNACGTATTAATCTATGCAGATCCACCTTATAATATTAAGGACAATCTTTATGGTCACAAAGGTGACATGCATAAAGGTTTTGATCATGCACAATTTGCAGATATCATGGACGAGCAATTATGCAATGTTATGATATCATATAATAACCACCCAGATATCGTTATGAGATTTCTAGAGTGGCATCAGTATGACTTTGCTCATACTTATACAATGCGGTCTACAGGTACATACATGATAGACCAAACAAAACGACGTGAACTTATTTGTCTTAATTATGGAAACTATAGGAGTCAGAGTGTTGCCTAGTGGATACTGTCAACTCTACAATACACGTAGGGGAGGACTATCTACATTTGCACCTAACGCACAGACAGCAATCATCATGGGTGAAGAAGTCCATGTACAAACTAAAGATGGTAGAACACAAATCTATCGAGTCAACAACAGNAAAACTGGTGTCGTAGGTCCTATCAGAACATTCTAATGAAACACATATTATTTGATTTACGTGGATGTCTCTTTAAAAATCTTTTAGATGAAGAAGAGTTCATACATGACAGTTTGGTAAATGCAGCGATTATTGCTAAGTCACCCTATCTAAAAGTAGAAACACATAAGTTTGAACCTCAAGGTGTAACTGGTTTTGCTATGTTGAAGGACAGTCACATCAGCATACACACATGGCCTGAGCATAATCTTGCTAAGTGTGATATATTTACATGCAGTTATAAAACTAAACCGTTGGATGCAGTAGAATATATGAAAGAACGCTTCCATGCAACAGAAGTTGTAAGGTGGGCATGTGATAGATCAAGTGGTATTGACATGGTGTTATGAAGTACGAATTAAAAGACTGGTTGAACTCAGTCAACTTTAATAAAGATAATTTGATTGAGGGAGATGAAGAGGCAATCTCATCTTACCCACCATACATTGTCAACAGGTGTCTATCAGGTCATCTTGATACTGTCTTGTTTGCAAACGAGATGAACAAGTATAGTAACATAGACAAAGACATGCAGTATTCTTTCTTCCTATATACTTTGAGGAAACGAAAAAGGTTTTCTCCTTGGTTGAAGAAAGAACAGATGGACAATCTGGATCTGGTTAAAAAACACTATGGTTATAGTAACGAAAAAGCAAAGGTCGCAGTAAGTCTTCTAACCAAAACCCAACTTGAATTAATTCGTAACAAACATGATAGGGGAGGCAAACGATGACTGCGATCACTGAGGAAGTCCAGTGGACTACCGAAAGTATGATAGAGGTAGGACTACGAGAACCAGATGACTTTCTAAAGGTTAGAGAGACACTTACAAGAATTGGTGTAGCATCCAGAAAAGAAAAGAAATTATATCAGTCATGTCATATCTTGCATAAGCAAGGTAAATATTACATCGTCCATTTTAAAGAGTTGTTCGCTCTTGATGGAAAGAAGGCAAACTTGTCACTTAATGATGTGCAACGTCGTAACCGTATAGTACAGTTGCTAGGTGATTGGGGTTTGGTATCTGTCAATAGTAAGGAAGGCATTGCTGATGTAGCACCACTAAGTCAGATCAAAGTTCTTGCTTACAAGGAGAAAGGTGACTGGACACTAGAATCAAAATATAATATTGGTAAGAAGAAAGAGGAATGATAGACGATAGTATTTTTGACATCAACCCACATTATGAACTATCGGTAAAGGAGATTGGAAACTACAAAAGTAAAATTGTAACTGTTGACAATTTCCTTGCACATCCAGAAAAGTTATTACAATTTCTAGAGACACTACCTCTCCAAGATAATATCAAGGAAGGTAAGATGCCTAGAGGATTTTATCCTGGCTACCAAGTGTACCTGACATATGATGTTGGGCACTTGCAAAGTTGTGCTAACTATCTAATCAATCAACATTTTGGATATAACGCACCATATTTTAATGTGTCATACCAATGTGTAGATGGTAATAAGAAAGTATATGCACAGTCATCTCGTCCACATTGTGATGATAGAGCAGTGGCGGGTAATGTATTTTTAAATACAGATCAAGAACTAGAGGATAATAAGAACACTGGAACTACTTTCTATCGTCTCAAAGAAACTGGCGAAGAATCTTTATTCCCAAATGCATGCTCATATAGGAAGGAAAGGTATGGTTTTGCTAGACCAGACACAACCCTAAAAGAATACACACCTATATGGGAGGAGGACGAACAATACATTAAATATTATTTTGCGGAAGCAAAATTTAATCGTTTGTTTTTGTATGAGGGCAACCTATTCCACAACGTATATTACAGTAGGGGTAGTTACCGTAACTATATGCGGAAAACCCTATCGTTCATTGGGTAGTGTAGTGTTATAATTAGTAGTGTCGCCTATAAGGGACACAATTACAACTCGCTTTAAAAGGAGAAAACCATGAACATTCAAAGNTATAGTGCTGCAGACCTCCCCGCACTTTTTGACGCTATCACAAAACATAGCATAGGATTAGAAAGCTACTTCGATAAGATAAACGACATTCGAGGCAGTGCAACATATCCACCATATAATCTAATAGAGGTAAACAATGTTGAATCGAGACTCGAAATCGCACTCGCAGGATTCAAAGAAGAAGAGATCAAAGTATATACAGAACACGGAAAATTATTTGTGGAGTCTAATCGCAAAGAAGAGACCGAAGAATGCAANTGTATCCATAGAGGCATTGCTAGACGGAACTTCTCTAGGTCGTGGACGCTCTCAGATGATACGGAAGTTCGACAGGTCACATTTGCCGACGGACTCCTCACCGTGGAACTGGGCAGAGTAGTTCCTGAGCGTTACGCAAGGAAAGACTTCATCTAATACATAGGGGGGATTGACAAAACTCAATTCCCCCTTTATAATATGTACATCATTAGCTAGATTATGGCAAAGAAGAAAGAACCAATCAATGTAACTCCTCCTCAGAAAAATCTTGTGACTGCAGAGAGGGTTAAGGTTGTCGTTATGTTTAATGGCGATAATGTTATATGTGATTTACAAGAAGCAGTAGATAAAGAGACTGGACAAAGACAGGCATATATCATGAACTTCCCTTACAGGGTTGAGTACGATCAACCTAAGATGGATTCTACAGGTATTGTAACAGATCCAGAAGTTAAGGTACACTACCAACCATGGTGTCCATTATCTCCAGAGACAAAAATACCATTGAATCATAACATGGTGGTTACTATATTAGAACCAGTCCCTAGTCTTAGAGATACATACATCGGTAATGTACAAAAGATGGGTGGCACTGTAGCATGAGCATAAAGATTTTATTATTAAGATCTAACGAAGAAATAATTACAGAAGTACAAGAGATAGCAGATCCACAAACTAATGAGTCTGTAGGATTTAAGTTACACAAACCCTTTCGTCTAGAGATTGTTTCTGACGAAGGGGATCTTGTTTTCAACAGAGAGAAAGGTTATCAGTTATCTTGGTTCCCTTGGGCACCTTTAAGTAAAGACAAAGATTTCTTTCTTCCTGCAGGACATGTAATTACCGCATACGATCCGTTAGATAGTATTACAGAACAGTATGTCCAAGCAATCAAAGAAGAGACCTANGATGAGAANTTCAAGAAACATGAAGATGTCATTGCGGGTGTACAAGATGATGATCTAGACATGGAACAAATATTCAAAGATGCAGAAAAAGTTTTAGAGGAGGATGATGCAGACAGCACTGATAATACTTAAGAGTGGTATACACTTAATTACAAAGGCAGAACAATTAGAGGAAGAACCTAGTTGTCACATGCAAGATCCTTACCTAATAAAGGATGATGGCACATTAGAACCATGGCCTCGCTATACAACAGACACCGACGTCTTGCTTTATTCAGAAACTATTGCTACAATAGTTGAACCAACACCAGAAATAAAGAAGAAGTACGAGACAGTTAGTAAATGAGTTTTTATACCAACGTACAACTGGTTGGTGACAACTTACTTTATCTTGGGTACGAAGATGGACAACGTATTCAACGTAAATTTAAGTTTTCTCCAACTCTTTTTGTTGTTACTAAAAAAGAAACTAAACACAGGACACTTGATGGTAGGTATGCAAAACCAGTCAGGTTTGATTCTGTCCGTGAAGCACGTCAGTTCATAGACAAATACAAAGAAGTGCCAAACTTTGAGGTGCATGGGTATGACAGATACTTGTATCAATTCATATCTAAAGAATTTCCTGATGACGTTGACTTTGACTTCAAGAAAATGAATATCATGTCACTTGACATCGAGGTTCAATGTGAGAATGGATTCCCTAATGTTTTAGAATGTGCTGAAGAGATGCTCAGTATCACAGTGCAGGATTATGTCACACGTAAAATCAAAGTATTTGGAACTAGACCATATAAAAATACTCGTGACGATGTAGAATACATTTTATGTGACAGTGAAGAACATTTACTTCGTGCCTTCTTAGATCATTGGGTACAAAACTTTCCTGACATTCTTACAGGATGGAACGTAGAACTTTATGACGTCCCGTATATTTGTGGTCGTCTAGAAAGACTATTTGGCACCAAAGAAATGAAGTTGATGTCACCTTGGAACATCGTGCATGACGATGAGATAGAAATCAAAGGTAGGAAAAACAAAGTGTACAACATCTATGGCATAAATGTCATGGATTACATGGATCTGTACAAGAAATTTACATATACAAATCAAGAATCATATCGTCTAGATCATATTGCACACGTAGAACTCGGTCAAAGAAAACTTGACCACAGTGAGCATGAAAACTTTAAAGCGTTCTACACAAATGACTGGCAGAAGTTTATTGATTACAACATCATTGACACAGAACTTGTTGTGCGTCTAGAAGAAAAGATGAAGTTGATAGAACTTGCTGTTGCCCTAGCATATGATGCTAAGGTAAATATTAGAGATGTATATTATCAGGTGAGGATGTGGGATACATTGATCTACAACTTCCTCAAGAAAAAGGGTATCGTTGTCCCTCCTGCAAAACGATCAGACAAGAACGACAAATATGAAGGTGCTTATGTCAAGGAACCAACTGCAGGACGCTATGAATGGGTGGTTAGTTTTGATCTCAATTCTCTGTATCCTCATCTCATTATGCAATATAATATTTCCCCAGAAACCCTCGTTGAAAAAAGGCATCCATCCGCTACAGTTAATAAAATCCTCGGACAGAAGATAGAAGTTCCAAAGGAGTTTGCTGTATGTGCAAACGGTGCAATGTATCGTAAAGACATTCATGGTTTCTTACCAGAAATGATGCAGAAGATCTACGATGAACGTGTGCAATCTAAGAAATTGATGATCCTTGCCAAGAAAGAATATGAGAAAACCCCAACAAAAGAATTAGAAAAAAGCATAAGTAAATATAACAACATACAAATGGCACGTAAGATTCAATTGAACAGTGCCTATGGTGCAATCGGGAACCAGTATTTTAGATATTATAATCTCACCAATGCTGAGGCAATTACAATGTCAGGGCAAGTGTCTATTCGTTGGATAGAACACAAGATGAATACCTATCTAAACAAAATTTTAAAAACGGAGAAAAAAGATTATGTTATTGCTAGTGACACTGATAGTATTTACCTCAATCTGGGTGATCTGGTCAAGACTGTATACAAGGGGAGAGAAGCGACTGATCAAAGCATTGTGTCGTTCCTTAATAAGATCTGTGAAGTGGAACTTGAGAAATATATTTCGAGTTCTTATGAAGCGTTGGCGAATTACGTAAACGCATACGAGCAAAAGATGATAATGAAGCGAGAAAATATTGCTTCGACTGGTATCTGGACTGCAAAGAAAAGATACATGCTCAATGTGTGGGATAGCGAGGGTGTTCGTTATACAGAACCAAAACTAAAGATGATGGGTATCGAGGCAGTTAAGTCATCTACCCCTGCACCATGCAGGACTGCTATTAAAGATGCCATCAAAATTATGATGACTGGCACAGAAGACGATCTTGTATCCTTTATAGATAGTTTTAGGCAAAAATTTGATTCCTTACCACCAGAAGATATTGCATTTCCGAGGTCTGTCAATGGACTACGCAAATTCAAAGCGTCAACTACCGTGTATACAAAGGGAACGCCTTTACATGTTCGTGGAACTTTGCTTTATAATTTTCACATCTCAAAAAACAAACTTGAATACAAGTATCCACTAGTCCAAGAGGGCGAAAAAATTAAGTATCTCTTTTTACACCGTAATAATCCTATACATGAAAACGTTATATCGTTCCTTAACACATTCCCACGAGAATTGGGTCTTGAAGGTTCGATAGATCGTGATACCCAATTTAAGAAATCCTTTCTTGATCCTTTACAAATCATCACTGGTGTGATAGGATGGGAAACAGAGAGGAAAGCTAACCTAGATTTTTTATTTGCATGACTTCATCATTTTTAAAAGAAGTAGTGAAAACTATTGACAACGACTACGCAGGACTACTATCAGAAGGTGGCGTAGGTGACATTGAATCTTTCGTTGATACAGGATCATATATCTTTAACGCATTAGTTAGTGGATCTATCTATAAAGGAGTCCCTAGCAACAAAATTACAGCACTAGCAGGAGAGAGTGGTACAGGTAAAACCTTCTTTTGTTTAGGTGTAGTTCAAAATTATTTACGTGACAACCCAGATGCGGGTGTTGTTTACTTTGAGAGTGAGGCAGCAGTCACAAAGGACATGATTGACGAGCGTGGCATAGATGGCACACGTATGATATTAGTTCCAGTCACAACCGTACAAGAGTTTCGGACTCAAGCAATACAGATTTTAGATAAATATCTTCAACAGAAGACAGAAGATCGCAAACCTATGATGTTTGTGCTAGACTCTTTAGGTATGCTTTCAACAGCAAAAGAACTAGCAGACAGTGCAGAGGGTAAAGACACCCGTGACATGACTAGGGCACAAGTTGTGAAGGCAATTTTCCGTATTCTCACATTAAAACTTGGCAAAGCAAATGTCCCACTACTGGTTACAAATCACACATACGATGTCGTTGGTGCCTACATCCCAACTAAAGAGATGGGTGGAGGAAGTGGACTCAAATATGCTGCAAGTACAATCATATATCTCTCAAAGAAAAAGGAGAAGGACGGAAAGGAAGTCATTGGAAACATTATCAAAGCAAAGGCTGCTAAGTCGCGTCTGACAAAAGAGAATGCAAGTGTAGATACAAGATTATATTTTGATGCGAGGGGTTTAGATAAGTATTACGGTTTACTAGAATTAGGAGAAAAATATGGAGTCTTTGAACGCAAAGGAAATAGGATCGTTGTTGGTAATACTAGCGTATATCCTTCTTCAATACTTAAGGATCCAGAGAAATACTTCACAGAAGAAGTAATGGAGAAACTTGACTGGGCAGCAGGAGAGGAGTTTAAGTACGGATCATGATAGATGATATATTTGCGTCTCCTGTTCGTAAGTATAATCTAGTTGATGACGGTATAAAAACATGGGCAACTGATTTATACGACAAACAAAAATTTAATACAGATTCACCTTTTAAGTTACAACTAACAAATATAGATGCATGGGTAACACAGACTTATGTTGATTTATTAGAGACGTTTGTAAAAGATTTACAACTTGAGAAGACACATGTTGCATTTATTACAGATGCTATACTGTGTGTATTGGAGAAAGGAGAGTCATTGAGTATATGCAATACATTACCAAGTCATTATACACTCACACATTTTATAAAAGGTATAGATCCTGATGTTTTTTACCATCCTGCTAGAACATTACTAGAAGTGTTCAATCCTGGTCTTGACGAATGGGGCAGTGCTGTGTCATTGTATACTAATGAAGGAGATGCTATCATACACCCATCATATTTGGATTACATTACACCAACAGTTGACAAACAACGAGTAACACTTACACTATTATTGCAGTTGCAAACTAAATGAACGAAGTAGAAATTCTAGTCATAAAAAATTTATTACTTGATGAGGAATATGTGCGTAAAGCATTGCCTTTTATCAAGTCAGAATACTTTGCTGACATTATTGGGAGAAAATTGTTTGAGATAACATCAAAGTATTTTTCTGAGTACAATGCTATTCCTACAAAAGAAGCATTAGTTATAGAAGTAGGTCAATTAGATGGTATTTCTGACGATCAGCACAAAGAAATTGTAAAATCTATTGGTGACATTGATGACGACAAATCTGATTTTGATTGGATACTAGACACTACTGAAAAATGGTGTAAAGAACGTGCATTATACCTTGCACTTATGCAGTCAATCAAGATAGCAGAGGGTAACGATGAGCAACGAGCAGCGGGTGCTATCCCTACTATATTATCAGAGGCACTTGCAGTAACATTTGACAACCATATCGGTCATGACTACCTAGAAGACTATGAAGAAAGATACGAATTCTATCATCAGAAAGAGGAAAAGATACCTTTCGACCTTGAGTTCTTCAATCGCATTACAAAAGGTGGTCTCCCTAACAAAACTCTTAATGTTGCTCTGGCTGGCACTGGTGTTGGTAAGTCTTTATTCATGTGCCATTGTGCCAGTTCTACTTTACTACAAGGTAAGAATGTTTTATACATCACACTTGAGATGGCAGAAGAAAAGATTGCAGAAAGAATAGATTCTAACCTATTAAACTGTGATATACAAAACATTACTGAACTACCTAAGATTATGTTTGAGAACAAGGTCACAAACATATCTAAAAAGACACAAGGTAAATTAGTTATCAAAGAATATCCTACAGCATCAGCAAATGTAGGTCATTTTAGAGCATTACTAAATGATCTTGCATTGAAAAAATCATTCGTACCTGATATAATTTACATAGATTATCTAAATATCTGTTCATCAAGTCGTTATTCTAAATTAGGCAATGTCAACTCCTACTCATATATTAAAGCAATTGCGGAAGAACTTAGAGGTCTGGCCGTGGAAGCGAATGTTCCAATTGTTAGTGCAACACAGACGACTCGTAGCGGGTTCGCTAATTCTGATGTTGATCTCACAGACACCAGTGAATCCTTTGGTCTACCCGCTACTGCTGATCTTATGTTTGCCCTTATCTCAACCGAAGAACTCGAAGAAATAAATCAGATCATGGTCAAACAGTTAAAGAATAGATACAATGACCCCACTATTAACAAAAGATTTGTAGTCGGTATTGATCGTGCAAAGATGAGACTGTATGATGTAGAACAATCAGCACAGAATGGTATTACAGACGCTAATCAGGACATAGAATTGCCAAGCAAAGAAGATATGTCTAAAAAGTTTGCACAACTAAAAGTTTAGTTGACAACGTGTATAAATTATATTAGAATAAACGTGATTTGATCTAATTATGACAATAGATTTTGATAAGTACTGCTTATTCGTGGATGGTGTCACATCCGATTCCAGTAAAGATTTTGTCTATCTTGCTGATCGTTTGGTTGAACTTGACAGAAAGGGTGCCAATATTGAACGCCTTACCACTGCTGCTGTTGGCATGTCTGCTGAGTCTGGTGAATTTCTTGAGATNNTTAAGAAGATGGTNTTCCAAGGTAAACCTTGGACTGACGACAATAGAAAGCATCTTATTATTGAGTTGGGTGACGTTATGTGGTATGTGGCACAAGCTTGTATGGCTCTGGACATATCTTTTGACGAGGTAATCAAAGGTAATATCAAGAAACTAGAGAAGAGATATCCTGGTGGTCATTTTGACATTGGGGATTCAGAAAATCGTGCAGCAGACGACCTATAAAACACATCAATTATTTCCTCTCCTAATATACGAGAAGAAAATATCAGGATTCTTACCATCTCTCTACAAAAGTTTTGAGGATGGTAAGTTTGACAATTCTACAGGTAAAATAACAGGTGAATTGAATGGTAAAGTTCTGATACATCAGGACACTAGACTTGCACCATTTTTTAGAGAGATTAAAAACTCTGTTATTGACTACCTAGATGTCTTTAAAATAGATAAGAAAGAATTTCAAGTAAATTTTGTCAAGACATGGTTTACTATATGTGATCCTGGTCAACACTTTCCGATGCATTATCATTCATGCTCACATATATCATGGGTATATTACATACAAGCATCAGGTGACCCATTATTATTCCATGCAAAAAACAGGAACGAATTATTCGGAGACATTTTTAAATTTTCTAATGAACAAAACGTGCTCAATACTGACACTTATGGTATTAAACCGCAATCAGAGCATCTTGTTATGTTTCCTGGTTCTCTTGAACACTATACTTCTTCTGAACCTAGAGAACATAAGCGTATTTCCATGGCGGGTGATATTGTTTTAACACTAAAACATAGAACCGATACAGAAAGTGGACTACTATCACCACAATATTGGAAGCAGTTCTAAATACTATATGCTATAATAGAAAAAAACACGGAGGTAAAATGTCAGGCATGAGTTATGCCGATTATGGCAAGAAGGACAACACTGGTAAAGGTGTGTCTAGAGTTGCAGTTCTATTAGATGCGATTAGAAATGGTACACCAATAGAGGTATCAGGCAAAGGCAATAAAGTAATACAATTCAACGATCCAGATCTNGAAAAAGAGATGGAGATTGCTGCTAATACATTAGATGACAGTGTGCACAATGCATTTGCTGACAAATTTAGTGGTAAAAGAGTCTTAAAGTATTTCTATCAACAGGGTAACGTAAGTAAATCTCAACAAATACTGCTGACTAGNATAGAAAAGACAAGAGCATTTGGTAGTACAGGTGGTTCTGGTGCAGGAGCAGGAAGCACAGCATTATTTGAGAGTGCTGCAGCATGGTTTGCTGCTGTAAGATTCAATCAATCAGATGATTTACCAGTAGATAGTTTTCCGTCTGAGAAAAAAATTGCAGCAGTGACTGCAAAGGTATCTACCGACAAATCTTGGTCAGAAGTAAAGAATTTTTTAGAGAATAATCAGGATTGGGTAGAGTCTAGTAACAAAACTGCAAATGCATTATACGATAAATTTAAAGGTGGTGACTATACATGGTATAGAGGTAAAGGAACCATCATAAATGCACTCTCCAACGCATTCAAAAGACTTCAAGAATCACATATTGTTCCTGAGACTGGTATACAAGCAAAACCATTTGCTAACTTAAACAAATGGACACCCGCTGACCTTTGGGCATGTGACACATCATGTATATCTACTAAAGAGATGAAAGGTTTTACTACATTTTCAGCATTTAATGAGTTCTTACAGCAGAATGCACGTAGTGGAAAACTAATTGGAATATCTTTGAAGCAAGTGGAACGTAACACTGCTGACTTAACAGAGGTAAACATGGGTGCACCTAAATCAACAGCAAAATTTAATGGAATATATGCAAAATCTTTTACATCATTAGATGTATGGATGTATACCTCTGGAGTCAATTTGTCTATACAGTTCAGAGACACATCTGGTAACGCAGGATTGACATGGCAGGGTGAAGTTATAGGAACTGCAGCAAAACACGGTAAGATAGGTGGTGGTGTTGTAAATCTGTTGTGCGAACAAGTGTATGGATCACCTCTCTACGATAATCTTGACAACATAAAATCACAAGCAAGAAGTGGTGCACTAAATGTGCCTATATTACGTCTATCAGAAGCACATCGTTCTAATATAGATGGATCTATGAACAAAGAAGGTAGAACTAATGTGTCAGAGATAAATGCTGACATCATAAAAGAACAGTATGAGAGATCAGATCCTAAAGGACAGTGGAGTTTCTCAAAATACATGGGTTTACTACTGGTTGATAAACTAATGAGTGGCAACGCAGATCAGTTTGCACAGTTGGTATATTTGTACGCTACATCACAGTCAAGGGAATCAGCACCATTCTTTAAGGTATCTTAATGGCAAACGTAACTCAACTCAAACACCTAGAACACATAGAAGATGAGATCTTAAACTATGGGTCGGAAGGTTGTACAGCATCAGTGTCTGCTATGAGGGAGTTATTGCGTATGTTAGGTAAGAAACCTAGCAGTGGTTACATGCAAACCAAGTGGGATGGTGCACCATCAGTTGTGTGTGGTAAACATCCCGCAAATGGTTTGTTTTTTGTAGGAACCAAATCAGTCTTCAACAAAGAGAAACCAAAAGTATGTTACGATGAGGCAGATGTTGACATGTATTATGGTGATGCCAGTGCTGACCTTATAACAAAGTTAAAATTGTGTATAAAGTATTTTCCATCACTACAAATGGACTCAGTTTGTCAGGGTGATTTGTTATTTACAGAAGATGTAAAAACAGAAACTGTAGATGGTGAACAGTTATATACTTTCAAACCAAACGCTATAACATATGGCATACCTGTAGATCATCCTTTAGGTAAAAAAATATCAAAGGCAAAAATAGGCATAGTATTTCATACATCATATACAGGTGGTGACATTGCAACCATGTCTGCAAAGGCAGGAGCACCAAAATTCAAATCTACAGGAGAAGTTTTTCTAGTAGATAACGATACACCTATGGATGATATATCTGTAGACAAATCTGTGTTGAGTAAGTTTGAACAAAACGTAACTCTTGTAGATTCTATGTGTAAGAAGTCTGCAAATTTCTTAGATCACATAGTAGATAACATAGGAACTAAAGGTGATAAGAAATTTCATGTTGCATCCTACTTAAAACAATTTTTTAACGCAGAGATACGTGGTGGTAGATCTATAGGCAATTCACAAACAACCCTCAAGGCATTAGGTGCATTTTATAAGGAGAAAATGGAGGGCGTTATTGGCAAGTTAAAATCAGACAAGGCAATAATGCAGAGGAGACAGCAACTATACGATGGGTTGGAGTATCTAGAAAATAATGCAGATAATTTTACTGCTATGCTCACTCTATACACAAAAATTATAGAGTGTAAGGATATTGTAATGGCACAACTAGATCATCTAGAAACATTTAAGACATATGTGCAGACTGACAAGGGTTATAGAGTTACCGCACCAGAGGGGTATGTTCTACATCACAATGGGGACATGATCAAACTTGTAAATAGAATTGAGTTCTCATACATTAACTTCACACTGGCAAAGTCATGGAAATAGTTGACTATAAATGTGTATACTTTACGTTTGGTAGGTTNCAACCTCCTACTGTAGGTCATGCGGAGAACTTTAAGGCAGTGCAGAAGACTGCAGGGAACTGTGACTGGTACATATATCTGTCGCAATCAGTAGATAAGAAAGGTAGTAACCCACTAGATCCTGACAGAAAACTATACTATGCTAAGAAGATGTTTCCTACCTTCGCAAAACATTTTAGATCAGGACCTAGAGAACCAGTAGCAATATTAACAGAGTTGCAATCAGAAGGATATGATGATGCTATGTTTGTTGTAGGTTCTGATAGAGTCAATGCTATGAAGTGGGTCAAGAAATATAATGGTAAAGATTTTTTCTTTAGAAAATTAGATGTAATATCCTCTGGAGATCGTGATGCTGATGGTGATACCTTTGCAATATCTGGAACAAAAATGCGGAGAGCAGCAGTTGCTGATGACTTCGATGCTTTCAGAAAAGGTATACCAAAGGGTCTCAATGATAAAGATACGCGGAAGTTAATGGAAGAAATAAAAGCAAACATGCCTTAGCGTATAAATAACTTTGATATGTATACCTATATTGATGAAAAGTCTTGCAGACTTCACGAAGAAATCCAAAGTTGCGGAAGCGAATATCACCCGTGATAAGTTCTATAAGAACGAAGTATATAAAAAAGGTGAATGGATTCTTACTGAGCAAGGACAGGTTGGTAAAATACACCGACGAGGTCCTAACTACGTATTATGTCTTACAGCAGAGAACACAAAGTTCCGCAGTTGGATTACAGACATAAAAGAAGTATTCGAGATTGGAACTGACGCATATCGAGAGTATGTAATGTCGCTCACGCCTGGTCAGAAGGTTCAAAAACCTAAAGGAACTCAGAAGGTAAAGCAAACCATTCCAACACACCCTACTAAAGATAAGATGGATCACCACGAGGAAAAAAGTCTAGCACAAATTGCTGCTGACACAATGTTAAATACTAAATTCAAGTCTATGGAAGAGACTTGGAGGTATGATTACTCCGCAAAAATGGCAAACACGGACATAAAAGGTCTGGGTGCTGATGGAGTAGGTGGCGGAGACGCACCTGGCATGAAACTTGCAGAACCAGAAGGCGGTAAAGGCAAACCAACTATCAAAAAAGTACAACATTCCTGTGCTACTAAGGTAGAACATGCAGAGTGGGGTAAGGGTAACTGTTTAAAAGAGATGCATACACTCGATGAACAGGGTAACGTCAGTCATTACGATGTAATGTTTGAGCATGGACTAGAGCAAGATGTTCCAGTACAAACTCTAAACATACTTGTAAAAGAGTATCATGAGCATGCGATTAATACAGATAAGGACGAGATCAACGAGAAGAATCTTGATCCAGTTAATCCAGTTGCTGTAGGTAAGAAGTTTAAGAATAGAAAAGATAAGGATTTAGATAACGACGGTGACACAGATAGCAGTGACGAGTATCTACATAAGCGTCGTAAGGCAATCTCTAAGGCGATGAAGAAAGAGCATCATCAGAAAGATGCTGATGGTAATGTCGTTGAGCATGATGGTGAAGAGATAGATGAGGCAAAGAGAGGTCTCTATGCTAACATCCATGCTAAGAGAAAGAGAGGAGAATCTCCTGCAAAACCTGGCGATAAGGACTATCCTGCTAAGGATGCTTTCAAGAAGGCAGCAAAGACTGCTAAGAAAGAAGAGGTAGAAGTAGCAGACGAGAGTTTGAAACAAGCACGTAAGAACGTAGGTGCATCTACTTGTTGGGATGGTTACAAAGCGAAGGGAACCAAGATGAAGAATGGACGTAAGGTTCCAAATTGTGTCAAAGAGTTCTCCGAGTGGAGAAAGATTGCTGAAAAAAAGTAGCGGGCAGTCCTGTTGAGGTCATGCCTGAGTTGGATGACCCAGATGGGATGAAGTCAGGTCAGGAAAAGAAGATGCCTAGCGTGCCTAAACAAAACGAGGCTTGCAATCATAGTAAAAAAGGTGTAAAATGTGAGATACATGGCATGAAGGAGTGCCCCGAAGTTAGTTAATACATGCGTAAAATTTGGCAAGAGGAGGTGCTAACACCACTCTCCTCATTTCATAATCTAAAAAATCAACACAAAAAAATAATACCTGAGATCATTAAGTTCGTAGAGGTCAATCAACCTATATTATCTGAGTGGGTGCTCGATAAGTGGGTAGAAGATAGGAACTTAGGACGGGTACAACTATGGGATGGATCATGGAAAGTTATACCCATGCCACTCAATCCTGTAGGCACGACTGCAACTGAAGAAGACTTTGAACTCAGCGAGATGGTATCATTCGTTGAGTTGTTTAATACTACGGTAGAGAAAGTACAAGAAGTATTGCCTAAACTCACAGAGTCTATGCGAAAACTATGCCCTACATTCTATAGTGCTATAGAGGAAGACATAGATCTACAGTTACTTAAGTCATGCACTATAAGCAAACTATCACCTGGCACAAAGATCAATCCGCATAGTGGTGATATAGATTCTTTACGATTACATTTTCCTGTAGTCACAGATCCAGACGCATGGTTAAGTGTGCGTGGTAGAAAAAGATCTTGGACAGTAGGAGAACTATTTGCATTCCATGATCACGATAAGCATTGGGCACAACATAACGGGACAAGGGATAGAATTGTAGTCATCATGGACTACTCATTGTCACAATTGGATGAACGTGGGATCACTATAGAAAAATGGGAAGAAGAACCTGCTATATAGGTTAGGTATATGCACTTTAATCATGCTATCATTTTTACTACCCATCGCATCAAAAATTGTATCTGATGCTGTCAACAAAATTCCTGATGATGAGGAACTTGGAGAGAAGTTAATTGACATCTGCATTGTTATCTTGGAGAAGGCGGTCAAACTGACCAAGACCTCTGCTGATGACAAACTACTAGAGACTGTCAAGAAGGCACTCGAAAGTAGATAACAACATAAATATAATATAGACAATTTTAAATCGGAGATTACCATGTCTTTATACGGTAAGGACGATAGTAATGCCAATAAGACCAAGGCTGGTATAGGTGTGGCTACGTCGTCTCAATCCAAAGAGATCATCTTTATTGATGACACGGAAGCACAAATAGCATCGAACAAAGCAAGAGGTCTTGGTTCGCCAGGTTGGTATCAATACTTTACCTATACTGACAGTCACGGTAATACCCGTCACAAGTCAGAGTTATTGGTTTCTATCGCAGGTCCTGAAGCAAACGCACAGGAGACACAGGCAGATGACACAATTGGAGCAGACGTTTTAGAGGTTATCAGTATTACTGGTCAACCCGCTAACTCTACATCATCAAGTGGAGCAGGAACATTTGCTGTTACATCTAGTGTTAACCAGTCTGGAACACAAACATTCCAATGGCAACGTCAGAAACCTGGCACAAATAGATGGACTAACCTTGCTGCTAACACAGACACAGGTATTACATACGCTAACTTCACTACAGCAACACTTGCTTACAGTGGACTAGCATCTAATGCCCTAGACGGTTACAAGTACAGAGTTAAGATTAACACAAGTAAAGGTGCTACAGAGGTCATCTCTGACGGTGCTGCTACTTTAACATTCGGTAGCTAATGAATGAAATTCGATGAATTGAATGAGGATAATTATATCCTATTTGCCATTAAAAATTATGATAATCCACAGGCAGCAACCAAAGAAGATTTCTTTGAGGACATGAGGCGTTTTAAGTATATAAAACGTCTCCTCAAGAAATATCACAAGGGAACTGAGGTCAAACTCAGTTTGTTGCTTAACCATATTATTATCATATACAATGTATTTGGTGACGCTGCACCACATCTACTCTTCTATAAAATGGAGAGAGATTACTGGTCAGATATCAAGGCAATCATGTTGTTCTTGAATAAATATCCAGAGATGGANACTGCTAGTTTAAAAGCAATAGCAGTGAACGATTGTATCTTAGAGGAGCTTAAAAACTTATGATGGGTGCGGGAGGAATCACAAACGTAGGACCTATTAACACTCCAACCACAGGTAAGGGTGCTATAGCAGGGTTCGATCCTATCTTAAAGATGTCTAAGCGAAGGACTAAGAAACGCAAGAAGATGGAGTCTGCGGGAAAGCAATGGGAACATCGCAGGAACGATCCTACCTACATAGATGGTAGGAGTAAGCAAGCTCGTAAACTTATTAAACGATTATCTAAACGTAAGAAAATGGCAGAAGAGACACTACTAGAATACGGAGGAGGAGACGATAACAAGTCGAGTGGTGGTTCCTCTGGCGGTGACAATACAAGTCAAGCATACAAATTTATCTCACAGAAACGTAAGGTCTTGAAGAAACAAGAACGTGAGAAGAGAGCACAGAATCGTAAGCAAGAGATCCAAACAATCTCTCGTGCAAAAGCATCTGACTATCAGAAGAAAGCAAAGGAGAGACAGAAGAAACTATCTACACAGTTAGCAACTAAGAAAGAACAGTGGGATGGTATGGTGTATATGGATAGTCTTCTAGAACAACTAGAGAACGAGAACGAGAATCCAATATACTATTTCTTTAATGATGATTCTGAACTAGAGGTGACAAACGAACAAGCATATGATATAGTAGAGAAGTTTGGTTCACTATCTGACGAGAACAAGGAGTTATTCCTTGACAAACTTGCAGACAGTAAGGACTTCTTAGAGCATATCATCCGTTTGTGATTAACAGAGTTAAAACTTTTACCGAAGAAGACTGTAATAAAATAGAAACTATAGTACATAACTTAGATAAGTTATGGGTCAATAGGAGTTGCGAACGTAGATTTGCGTACGAGAACTCCATGAAGATCAGCAAAGCACCTTTCTGGACGTTAGGTGCTGTTTCTTATCTGGATGGTGTAGAGAGTCATGCTAAGTATGACAGGCATAGAGACTATCTTAACCCTGTCTTACGTAAAAAATTTAATTGGATCTATGAAATCATTTGTGAAAGATTACAATCTGACCTCAAAGAACCTGTCGTCATTGATGAGGTTCTTGCTCATCCTGGTTTTCATATTTTCGCTGCGAAAACTGGGACTGTTATCGAACAAGAGTACATAAAAATGTTCGAGGAACCTCTGGGTAGTGTGCATGTAGATGTGCAGTACGAGGAGCATGAAGAGTATTGGAAAAAATTTAAGGAGGTAGACCTAACAAATACATTATCATTCACCGTTCCAATACAACTACCCACATATGGTGGCGGATTGTATACATGGGATGACCAAGTAGATGCATACTCATTCAATTATGCAACTAATAAACTAAAACTTAGTGAATTAGAATGTGCCTCCGTCACGAATTTATACAATAGAGGTGAGATGATATACTTTGTAGGTCATCTGTTACATCAGATGATGCCTGGCAAAAACATACAACCTAATGATAAGAGAATCACTGTGCAAGGACATGGTGTGAAGTGTGATGGTGTGTGGAGACTATACTGGTAATAAATAACTAGTATGGACAATATCAACACTGCTATCATAGAAAGACTAGAGAGAGTCGTAGAATCTCTACAGGAAAACAGTGTCAAGATGGGTCAACTGTTAGCAGTTCATAACGAAAAATTAGATAAGCAAGATAAAGTTGACGAAGTATTGTTTGAGAAGGTAGATAATTTACACAGCAGTTTAAAGAGAGAGACAGACGCAATAAAGAAAGGATGTGAGAGAGACATTAGAATGGTAGATGAGAGACTTAGAACGATGGAGAAGAAGATGTGGAGCATCTTTGGTGCACTCAGCATCATATCATTCTTAGTCAGTCCAGTAGGACAGAGGGTAATCAGACCTGTATTGACAAACGCTACTTCATCTGTTAGCATGATAGAACCAGTAGGTTCTGATGAGTTATCTCGATACGAAATATATTAATCTAGCGTCTGCATCCTTACAAAAATATAAGAAGGTCAAGACAGGTTTATATACTTTCCGTTGCCCTTATTGTGGCGACTCAAAAAAGAATAAGAACAAGACCAGAGGATATATATTCTCAGTCAAAGGGGATCACGTGTTCAAATGTCACAACTGTGGCATCACGAGATCCTTTTCTAACTTCCTAAAAGACCATGCACCTCATGTTTACGATGAGTATGTCATGGAGAGATATAAGGAAGGAACCATTGGTGGTAATGTTCCCAAACCAGATCTTACACAGTTTATTTCTAAACCAAAATTTGAGAAACGAACCGTAGATCTAGAGACTTTATCTTCGCTAAATAATTCGCATCCCGCAAAACAATATATCCTTGGTAGAGGTATACCAGAGAACAAATTAAACAGATTGTATTACTGTCCAAAGTTTAAGGAATGGACTAACACACAGAAGCATACATTCTTTGATACCACTACCGATGAAGACAGAATAATCATCCCATTGAACTCTTCCGACGGAAATCTAGTAGGTTTTCAAGGGAGATCTTTGTCTCCAGAGGCAAAGATGAGATACATCACTGTGATGCTTGATGAGAATGCACCCAAACTATACGGACTAGACTACTTAAACACAAATGACACTATCTACATCGTGGAAGGACCGCTTGACTCGTTCTTCTTGGAAAACTCGGTTGCAATGTGCGGTTCCGATATTGATATTAGGTCGTTTGGTTGGAGCGATTATATTTGGGTTTATGATAACGAACCTCGCAGCAGACAGATCACCAGTAAACTCTCAAAGTCAATCGACGCAGGAGATAAGGTAGTCATCTGGCCGTCACAGATCCGTAACAAAGATCTTAATGATATGGTCAACTCTGGCATAAATGTAAAAAGTGTGATACAATGTAATACGTATCACGGATTGGAAGCAAAACTACAACTATCTAATTGGAAAATATGAGCAATAGTATCAACGTCATCAAAAGAAATGGTGACAAAGATCCTCTGAACCTAGCAAAGGTTCATAAAATGGTAGAACACGCTTGTGAAGGTCTCGCAGGAGTGTCCTCGTCACAGGTTGAGATCAGNAGTGGTCTACAATTTTTTGATGGTATAAAGAGTAAAGAGATACAAGACATACTAATCAAGTCTGCATCAGATCTTATCTCATTAGAGAATCCTAATTACCAATACGTTGCATCTAGATTACTATTGTTTGGATTACGTAAGCAATTAAACAATCACTATGAAGATCATCCATATCTGCTAGATCATGTTCATAAGTGTGCAGACCTAGAGATATATGACAAGACAATTATTAAGAAATATACAGAAGATGAGTGGAAACAGATAGATAGTTTCATAGATTATGGTCGTGACTACCTGTTTAGTTACGCAGGGTTACGTCAGGTCGTAGACAAGTATCTTGTCCAAGACAGAAGCAGTGGTGAACTGTATGAGACACCACAGCAGATGTATATAATGATCGCACTTACATTATTCCAAGATTATTCACAAGATAAAAGACTCGATTATGTCAGAAGATACTACAACGCAATCAGCAAGCACCAAATCAACATCCCAACGCCAGTCATGGCGGGGGTCAGAACACCCCTTAGACAATTTGCTAGTTGTGTTCTGGTTGATGTTGATGACACCCTCGATAGCATCTTTAGCAGTGATATGGCTATTGGCTACTATATTGCACAAAGGGCGGGAATCGGTATTAACGC